>Ga0067045_1027713_pt1 | contig 67842 bp, 49 predicted proteins | sample TerdegcTABiofilm_FD_59184 | JGI IMG/M metagenome (GOLD analysis project Ga0067045, IMG submission 59184) | Combined Assembly of (Gp0054472, Gp0054536) Wastewater bioreactor microbial communities from Singapore -Terephthalate degrading...
CGGGTGGAGGCGGCGGCCCCGGTTATTGGCCGCCGCCGGTGAGGCTCAGGCCCGGCCTGGGGTCGAAGGGGGCCGGAGAGAGGGGGATGGTCGCGAAGGTCTTTTTCTCGGCCTCGGTCAGGGGTCGGGACACGGCCGGGGTCTTGGGTTTCAGGGAGGCGGCCATGTCCTGTTTCTTGAGCACGGTGGGTTTGTTCAGGTGGGTGACCACGACCTGGGTTTTGGTTTTGGACTGGCGCAGGGCGTGCAGTTCGTCCTCGACCACGCGCACGGGCGCGCCGTCCTGGATGGTCTCCCGGACCGTGACCATATGGTCGGTGGTGGTGCCCCGGATGCCGATGGAGGCCAGGGGGGATTCGATTTTGAGGTGGTCGGGGTTGTCGGCCACGATTTTCCCGGTGGCGTAGCGGAAAAGGCCCTTGGCCATCTTGAGGCCCTGGCGGGAATTGTCGCGGTCGGCGGTGTCGTAGGCGAACTCCTCGATGCGGATCTCGCTGTCGGGTCCGATCTCCAGGACGGAGTCGTCGGCGAAGACGATCTTGCCCCTGTCCTCGGGGCCGGTGGTCAGGATGTCCTTGACCAGGACCGGGCCGCCTTTGGGGATGGCCCGGGGCTGTCCGGCCTCCTGGCGGGCGGTGACCGTGCCGCGCAGGTCTTCGAGGACGCCGGCCTGGACCTGGGCGTCTTCCGCCGCCAGGGCCGGCAGGGCGCAAAGGTGCAGAATGAGCAGGGTCATGGCCGCGAGCATGGGGCGCCGGATCATGGCAGGGGTCCTTTTGCTGGTGGTCGGAGGGGGTCGGGACCGCGCGGGGGCCGGTCCAGGATGTCCCGGATGGCCGTCAGTTCCGCGTGGATGTGGCGCAGAAGTTCGGTGTCGACGGCCTGTTCGTCGAGCCGGCGGCGCGCGCCGTCGATGGTCAGGCCCTCCTCGTGGAGCAGGGTCTTGATGCGGGCGATGAGCCGGACATGGTCGTCGGTGTAGAGCCGTTGTCCCTTGGGGGTGCGGATGGGGGTCAGCTGCGGGAATTCGCTCTCCCAGAACCGCAGGACAAAGGGCTTGACGCCGGCGCGCCGGGCGGCCTCCCCGATTTTGTAGGTTTTGGGCTCCATGACGGTCAAGATGTGCGCCACAAAGCGCCCGCCGGTCAACCCCCGGGGGGGCGGCCGGCGGGAAAAACGTCGGGGCCGGATCGCGGCGGCCGGGGATCAGGAGAACCGGACGGGCAGGACCCTGGCCAGATGGTCGGCCAGGGCCTGGCGTTCCTTGTCCACCTCGGCGTCCTTGAGGGTGCGCGAGGCGTGGCGGTAGGTCAGGCGATAGGTCAGGTTGCGCTCGGTACCGCCCTCGGGCACGAACAGGTCGGCCAGGAAGACGCCTTCCAGGATGGCCGATTTTCTGGAGGCGATGGCCTCCTCGATGGTCTTGGCCGGGAGCGCGGCCGGGGCGATGATGGTGATGTCCCGGCGCACGGGCGGGTAGACGGGCAGGGGCTTGAAGACCACCTTGGCCGCGGCGGCCAGTTCGGCCAGCAGGTCCAGGGAGACCTCGGCCAGCCACAGTTCGCGGCGGACGTGGAAGGCGTCGGCGATGCCGGGCCTGACCCGCCCGATGTAGCCGAAGTCGCGTCCGGCCAGGGTCAGCCGCACGGCCGGGGACAGCCAGGGGCTTTCCACGGCCGGTGAGTATCCGGCGGGGGGAAGCTGGAAGGCGGCCAGCAGGTTTTCCACCAGGCCCTTGATGTCCTCGTATCCGGCCTGTTCGGCGGGAAAGGGCCAGCCCTCGGGGTGGCGGCCGCCGTGCAGGGCCAGTCCCAGCCGGGCGGGCTCGCGGCAGCCGGTCTCGGACGCGGCGTCGGCGTGGAAGACCTTGGCCACCTCGAACAGGCGCAAATCGACATTGCCCCGGGAGATGTTCAGGCGCACGGTCTGCAAAAGCCCCGGCGCGAGTTCGGGGCGCATGACGTTCTGCTCCTCGGTCAGGGGGTTGGCCACGGACACCCGGCAGGCCGGGTCCAGGCACAACAGATCCAGGTCGGCGTGGCCCACGAAGCTGTAGTTGACCGCCTCGCGAAGCCCCAGTCCCACGGCCCAGGCCCGGACCCGGGACCAGAAGGCGTGCTGGGATTCGCCCTGGCCGGCCGTGTCCAGGGACCGGGCGATGGTCGGCAGCACCGGTGGAATGCGGTCCAGGCCGTAGACCCGGCCCACCTCCTCGATGAGGTCGGCCTCGCGTTCCAGGTCCAGGCGGTGGGAGGGCGGCAGGACCTCCAGGCCGCCGTCCTTTTCCTGTCCGAGGACGCAGCCCAGGGCGGCCAGGGTGTCGCGGCAGAAGTCGTCGGCCAGGGGCACGCCCAGAAGCTTTTCGGCCCGGGCCTTGCGGAAGGCCAGCCGGGGCGCGGTCCAGGGCTGGGGTTCGGCCACGGCCACTCCGGCCAGGGCCTGGCCTCCGGCGGTGCGCAGGATCAGCGAGACGGCGCGGTCCAGGGCGTATCGCGACCCCGCCTGGTCCACGCCGCGCTCGAAGCGGTAGGAGGCCTCGCTGGGGATGCCAAGGCGCCGTGCGGTCTTGCGGATGGTGGCCGGGTCGAACACGGCGCACTCCAGAAAGACCTCGGTGCTTGTCGCGGTCATCTCCGAATTCTCGCCGCCCATGACTCCGGCCAGCCCCACGGGCTTCACGGCGTCCCAGATGAGCAGGTCGCGCGAGGTGAGCAAGCGCTCCTGGCCGTCCAGGGTGACGAATTTCATGCCGTCCCGGGCCGGGGCCACCCGGACCAGGTTGCCCTCCAGGATGTCCCGGTCGAAGGCGTGCATGGGTTGTCCCAGCTCGAAAAGCACGTAGTTGGTCACGTCCACCACGTTGCTGATGGGCCGCTGGCCCACGGCCAGGAGGCGATGGCGCAGCCAGTCCGGGCTTTTGCCGATGGTCAGGTTCCGGATGCGCTTGCCCCGGTAGACCGGGCACAGGGCCGGGTCCGCGATCTCGACGGCCACGGCCCGGGACATATCCTCGGGCGTGGGGGCGGTGTCGGGGTAGGTCGCGTCGGGCAGGGTCAGGGGCAGTCCGAAGGCCATGGCCGTTTCCCGGGCCAGCCCCAGGACGCTCAGGCAGTCGGCCCGGTTGGGGGTGATGGACACGTCCAGGACGCAGGTGTCCAGGCGCAGGGCGTCGGCCAGCCGGGTTCCTGGCGCTGGTTCGCCGGAGAGGACCATGATGCCGGAGCTCTCCTCGGAAAGGCCCAGTTCGGATTCGGAGCAGATCATGCCGCAGGAGGTCTGGCCGCGGATCTTGCTTTTTTTGATGGTCATGCCGTTGGGCAGCGCGGCCCCGATCAGGGCCACGGGCACGTGCTGGCCGGCGGCCACGTTCGGTGCGCCGCATACGATGGACAGGACCTCGGGGCCGCCCGCGTCGACGGTGCACAGGGAGAGCTTGTCCGCGTCCGGGTGGGGGTCGCGGGTGAGCACCTTGCCCACGACCACGCCGGAGAGCCCGGCGAAGGGGTCGCGGATGTCCTCGACCTCGAGGCCGAGCATGGTCAGACGGTCGGCCAGGGCCTGAGGGGTGCCGTCGTAGGGGGTGAACTCGCGCAGCCAGGCAAGACTCAGGAGCATGGAATCCTCCGGGAAAAAGCGCCGCCGCGGCGGACATGCGGCCGGTCCCTTCGGCGTGCGGCCCCGGGGGGGTCCCGGTCCGGCAGGGACCGCCCAGGGTTCGGTCGCCGCCTATGCGAACTGGCTCAGGAAACGGATGTCGTTTTCGAAGAACATGCGCAGATCGCCGATGCCGTACTTGAGCATGGCCACGCGCTCGACGCCCATGCCGAAAGCGAACCCGGTATAGGTTTCCGGGTCGTAGCCCACGCTCGCGAACACGTTGGGATCGACCATGCCGCAGCCCAGGATCTCCACCCAGCCCGTGCCCTTGCACACCCGGCAGGCGCCCTCTCCGGCCGCGCCCGTGCCGCCGCAGATGACGCAGGAGATGTCCACCTCGGCGCTGGGTTCGGTGAAGGGGAAAAAGCTCGGCCGGAAGCGCACGTTGGTGCCCGGGCCGAAGATGGCGCGCACGAAGTGGGTCAGGGTGCCGCGCAGATCGGCCATGGACACGTCGCGGTCCACGTAGAGCCCCTCGATCTGGTGGAACATGGGGGTGTGGGTCAGATCGGAGTCGCGGCGGTAGACCTTGCCCGGGGCGACCACGGCCACGGGCGGCTTCTTGGACAGCATGGTGCGCACCTGCAGCGGCGAGGTGTGGGTGCGCAGGACGATGGAGTCGGAGATGTACAGGGTGTCCTGCATGTCCCGGGCGGGATGCTCCGGGGGCATGTTCAGGGCTTCGAAGTTGTAATAGTCGGTCTCGATCTCCGGGCCGGCCACGATGTCGTAGCCCAGGGCCTCGAAGGCCCGGCAGATGTCGGCGGTGACGATGTTGACCGGGTGGCGGCTGCCGGCGAACGGGGTCCGTCCGGGCAGGGTGGGGTCGAAGGCGGCCAGCAGGGCGGCGTCCTCGTCCCGGGACAGGGCGGCCAGGCGCTCCTCGTGGCGGGCGGTCAGGGTCTCTTTGGCCCGGTTGGCGGCCTGTCCGGCCTGGCGGCGCTCGTCGGCGGAAAGCGAGGGCAGGACGGCCATGGCCTGGGCCAGCCGTCCCTTGCGGCCGAGATAGGCCACCCGCACCTCTTCCAGGGCCTCGAACGTCGAAGCCTGGTCGAGGCGCGCCAGACACTCCCCGACCAGGCTCTCAAGTTCGGACAGAAGCGTCGGCGCGGACACGCCTAGGCCGCCTGGGCCTTGGCCAGCTCCACGAGTTTGGCGAAGCTGTCCTTTTCGCGCACGGCCAGATCGGCCAGGACCTTGCGGTCCAGCTCCACGCCGGCCAGGGACAGGCCGCGCATGAACACGCTGTAGGACATGCCGTGCTCGCGGGCGGCGGCGTTGATGCGCATGATCCACAGCTTGCGGAATTCGCGCTTCTTGGTCTTGCGGTCGCGGTAGGCGTAGGCCAGGGACCGTTCCACGGTCTCCCGCGCGGTTTCGTACAGCTTGCTGCGGGCGCCGACATAGCCCTTGGCCAATTTCAGGTATTTGGCATGCCGCTTGTGGGCGGCCTGGCCTCTTTTCACGCGCATGAGGGTCTCTCCTTGGACGGACGGCCGAAGCCGGGTCCGTCGTGGTGTCGTCGCGGCGGGGCGGTGATCCCGTTACGCCGGCCGTTTCGGCCGGGAGCGCGCGACGCGCGGGGTTGCGAGGGCCTTTGGGGGAGTTCCCGGGGCCGCTCGATGGGGCCTTTGCGGCGGACGTTTGCGGCCGCCGCCGGCGTCGTTCCGTTACGTATTTCGTGACGCGGCGCTAGGCGTAGGGCAGAAGCTTTTCCACGGCCTTGACGTTGGCCGCGTCGACCAGCGTGCCCTGACCCAGACGCCGGGTCCGCTTGGCGTTTTTCTTGGTCAGGATGTGCCGCAGATTCTGCCGGCGACGCTTGAACTTGCCGCTGCCGGTGGTGCTGAAGCGCTTGGCGGCGCTTCTGTTGGTCTTCATCTTGGGCATGAGGGGACTCCTTTATGCGTTCCCGGAGAGATGTCTGTCCGGGGAATCACTTTTTGGGTTGCGGGGCCAGAAGCATGGTCATGGTGCGCCCTTCGCTCTTGGGCTCCTGCTCCATCTTGGCCAGTTCGCCCAGGTCCTCGACGATCCGGGACAAAATGGTCAGCCCCCGGTCCTTGTGCACGATTTCGCGGCCCCTGAAGAAGACGGTGACCTTGCAGCGGTCCCCGGCGTCAAGAAAGCGCCGGATGTGCTTGAGCTTGGTCTGATAGTCGTGTTCGTCGGTCTTCGGGCGGACCTTGATTTCCTTGAGCTGGATGACGGTCTGCTTCTTTCGGGCTTCCTGCTGCTTTTTTTGTTGCTGATACTTGAATTTCCCGAAATCCATGATGCGGCAGACCGGAGGCTCGGCGCCGGGCGCCACCTCCACCAGGTCAAGGCCCCGCTCCTGGGCCATGCGCAGGGCCTCGGAGGTGGGGATGATGCCCACCTGCTGGCCGTCGTCCGCGATGACCCGCACCTCGCGGGCGCGAATCCTGTGGTTGCACCGGGGTTCACTGGGAGCAGAATTTATAGCGCATACCTCCACGCTTGAATGGTTCCTGGCAGTCGGCCAGAATCATGAGCACAACCTCGTCCACGGACTTCAGGCCCAGGTTCTCCCCGGACCGCGGACGGACATTGACCCCGCCGAGTTCCTTTTCCTTGTCCCCGACAACGAGCATGTAGGGGATCTTCTCCATCTGGGCCTCGCGAACCTTGTAGCCCAGCTTTTCGTTGCGGTCGTCGAGTTCGGCCCGGATGCCGGCCTCGCCAAGCCGGGACACCACGTCGCGGGCGAATTCGTCCTGGGCGTCGGTGACGGTCAGGACCCGGGCCTGCACCGGGCACAGCCACGTGGGCAGGGCCCCGGCCGTATGCTCGATCAGGACCCCCAAAAAGCGCTCCACCGCGCCGAGGATCACCCGATGCAGCATGACCGGACGCTTCCGGGTCCCATCCGCATCGGTGTAAACCAGATCAAATCGCTCGGGCAAGGTGAAATCGCATTGTATGGTCGCGCACTGCCACCGGCGCTCTAAAGCATCCTTGAGCTTTATGTCAATCTTCGGGCCGTAGAATGCGCCGTCGCCCTCGTTGATCCCGTAGGGCAGCCCCAGCGCGTCCAGGGCCTCGGTCAGGGCCGCCGTGGCCCGCTCCCAGTCCTCGTCGCTGCCGATGGACTTCTCGGGCCGCGTGGACAGCTCCACCTCGAAATCGAATTCGAAAAGCCCCACCACGTCCTGCACGAACCTGACGATGCCGGTGATCTCCTCTAAAAGCTGGTCCGGCCGGCACAGGATGTGGGCGTCGTCCTGGGTGAACTGGCGCACCCGCAGAAGCCCGTGCAGCACGCCGGACTTCTCGTGGCGGTGCACCACGCCCAGCTCGAAGTAGCGCAGCGGCAGATCGCGGTAGCTGCGCACCTTGGCCTTGTACACGAGCATGTGGGCCAGGCAGTTCATGGGCTTGATGCCGTAGGCCTGCTCGTCGATGGCCGTGAAATACATGTTCTCGCGGTAGTTGTCGTAGTGGCCGGAGCGCTCCCAGAGCTCGCGCTTTAAGATCTGCGGGCCGCGCACCAGGTGGTAGCCGCGCCTGAGATGCTCCTTGCGCTCGAAGTCCTCCAGGATGGTGCGGATCAGTTCGCCCTTGGGATGCCAGATGGCCATGCCCGGGCCGGCCTCGTCCGAGAAGCTGAACAGGTCGAGCTGGGTGCCGATGCGGCGGTGGTCGCGCTTCTTGGCCTCCTCCAGGTGGTGGAGGTAGGTCTTGAGGTCCTTTTCCGAGGCGAAGGCCGTGCCGTAGATGCGCTGGAGCATGGGCCGCTTTTCGTCGCCGCGCCAGTAGGCCCCGGCCACGGACAACAGCTTGAAGGCCGGCAGATGCCCGGAAGAGGGGATGTGCGGCCCCCGGCACAGGTCCGTGAACTCGCCGTTGGTGTACAGGGAGACCGTGTCGCCCTTGGCGATCTCGTCGAGGATCTCGACCTTGTAGTCCTCGCCCTGGCCGGAAAAAAGCGCCCTGGCCTCCTCGCGCGGCACCTCGCGGCGCACGAAGGGGGCGTTTTGGGCCACGGCCCTGCGCATCTCGGCCTCGATGGCCGTGAGGTCCTCGGGGGTGAACGGACGCTCGAAGGCGAAGTCGTAGTAGAAGCCGTTCTCGATGGCCGGGCCGATGGTCACCTTGACCGAGGGGAAGAGCTTTTTCACGGCCTCGGCCATGATGTGGGCGGCGGAGTGGCGGATGACCTCCAGGCCCTCGGGGGCGTCGGGCGCGATGGGTTCGAGCTCGCGACAGTCGTCGGGAAGGGTGGTGGCGAGATCGAGCAGGGTCTGGCCGCAACGGCACAGCAACGTGTTCTTGAGGCGTTTTCCGGAAAGGGCTTTCGCCAACACCTGGCCGCAGGATTCGCCTTGCGCGGCCTCCACGTTTTTGTCCTCGACCCGGACCTGCACGGCTCCATCTCCCCGGGCGGCAACCGCCCGCGCGTCGTGTGGACGCATCGTCATAATGATAAAGAAGGGGAGGCCAGGGCCTCCCCGGATTCACATGGTAGGACCGAGGAGATTTGAACTCCTGACCTCTTGCGTGTCAAGCAAGCGCTCTCCCCCTGAGCTACGGTCCTAGAAACACAATCGGGAACGGGTTAACTGCCCCAAAGGCGGGGGGAAGTCAAGATTGGCCCTGGGGGTATGAGGAAATTTTTTGAGTTGGGGGGGGCGTGAGGGTGGCGAAGTTGGCGGGGAGAAGTACTTATTGGATGGGGAGAGGTCAAGGGGGTTTTAATCGGGGGAGAAAAAACGGACGTTGAGGAGTGAATGAAAATGAATAGTTAATTATTTCGGTATATTAATTAAAGACCAGAGGGGTTGCGATGGTACGTTAGAGAATTGACAACCTATCCAGAATATAGGATAATACTAAAATATGTGAAAGTAGGATGGAATAAAATGGAAATTTGCAAAAAAGTTGCCCAGTGCATCGAAGAACTTTGGGTTCTCGATTATAAAGGACCAGCATTTTTAAGGAATATTTCAGATAAAACAGATGGTGTAGCTTGCGATATGGAGGTGAGCAGCAACAATATTGTTTTTACCTACAATAAATATTTGAATTTTTCACGATGCACCAAACCGATTTCGAATGTTTCCATAGCACTAGACGGCAAAACTTTATATTCCGACGAGTTATTTCTCAAGCAATTTCCATTGCCATTGATATACACAACAAGAAAAGTTTATACTCATGCTATCAACAAGTCCGATAAATATTTCATTCGAATGATATTTAAAATAGACAAAGCATTTAGATTGGATATGTATATCACAGATTGCAAGCCCAGCCGTATAGAAAACATGGGGTACACTTCCAATCTTATACAAGTCAATGCTGGAAAGAAATTTGATTCATATGTATTTCAATATAATAATGTAAATTTTTTAGCGTTAGAATGCCGAGATTTGCTAGATATTGCTGAATTTAGAAAATATACTCATGCAATTATGATTTCATTAGGATTTATATCTGGTACGTTTGTGAATACAACTAGATGTATTTTTTATTCTAGAGAACAAGATTTTTCTAAAATAGAAAATGTTGATTTTATAATTCAAAATTCTTCAGTTAAAAGCCAGTTTCCCCCGATTGCAAAGAATGTGAACGGCTATGAAGATTTTCTTGAGGAAGATATGCGTAAATCTTTTTTAAACTTTAAAAAAAACAATAAATTTTTAATGACTAATGCTGAATTTGCAGAATTATGCAAATTATCATTCCACAATGTTGAGGTATTGGGCTCAATCTTCATGATTCTCGAAAGTAGTGCGTGTTCTCTTGACACCATGGGAGCAATGTTATGTGTTACACTAGAATCTTTAAGTAGTTTTATATTAAAAAATACTAAAGACAACATACTTCCAATAAAAAACAAGAATAATTGGAATAAACTAAAATCTCAATTACTCAAGCAATTGGACGAGGATTTTCTAAAAACAGAAAACGGACTAGAGGTCATTGCAAAAAAACTTGAAAACTTAAATTCACCAACAAATGCTGACAAACTTACAAAACCATTTGAGCTACTCGGGATAAATCTATCCAAAGAAGATACAAACATCTTACAAAAAAGAAACCATTTTTTACATGGTGTATTTGCAAAAATTGAAGAAATCGATATTCAAAATAACCCGCCATTAGCAATATTGATCAAAACGTGCTTAAGATTAAACCTTCTTTCTTCTGTATTGATTTTGAAGTTGTGTGATTACATTGGATGGGTGCCGACTTACGCACACCTCCATGAAGACAAACAAAATTTGACACTAGACAAACTTTTTCGATTCGTCGGTAATCAAGAAAAATCTACATCGGATTAGCGTAGTTATGATAAACCCACGCCAACCAATTTCCCTGGACGACGCGGGCCTATCGGCACAATATTCCAACAAAACTAGCTGGTGGATTTTTTCCAGGATGATCTTCCCATCTTCCTTCACCAAAAACAGAAGCGCATCCCCGTTCTTAACCCATTAATTTTTTCAGGATGTCCGCCCCCTGGTTTAGTCAAGCCTATTATTAGCGCCCCGTGGCCCCGAGATCGGCTTGCCCTTTTCTGCCCATGCCCATGTAAAATATCCGTCCACAAGTATCAATCGCCAAGTGTAAATTCCAGCATCGGCATCGTGTCGCCTCGCCCCCTATGCTCCGCCGGACTGAGTTCCCTCCGATACCGCACGTGTTGCGGAAAAAAGGGAGGGACGGCGCGCACTCCGGCCCGCGTTCAGGCCCCAAGGAGCGCGCGCAGCTCCACGGCGTTTTGCGCGGCGTAGCCGTGTTCGTCGTTGTCGAAATAGCAGTACGCATCCGCGCCCTGGTCCCGCCATCGGCGCAGGCGGTCGGCGACGGCCCGGAGCCGGTCCATGTCGTAGCGGCCCTGGTAGCGGCCCGGGCCCGGGCCGTGCAGGCGCACGTAGCCGAAATCCGCGGTGAGCCGCCAGGGGGCGTGGTAGCCGGCCAGCTCGTAGACGCAAAACGCCGCGCCATGCCGGCGCAGCACGCGGTCCACGGCCTCATCCTCCGCCCAGCGCGGATCGCGCGCCTCCACGGCCAGCCGCTGGCCCGGGGGAAACGCGGCCAGGGCGGCGTCCAGGCGGGCCGCGTCCGGTTTCCAGCGCGGCGGCAGTTGCAGGAGCACGGGGCCGAGCTTCGCGCCGAGGCCGGCCGTGGCCTCCAGCAGCCTGGCCACCGGGCCGGCCGGGTCCGTGAGCTTTTTGACGTGCGTCAGGTAGCGGCTGGCCTTCACGGCGAACACGAAATCGGCGGGCGTTTGGTCGTGCCAGCGCGCGACGGCGCCGGGGTGCGGCAGGCCGTAGAAAAAGACGTTGGCCTCGACGCTGGATAGCCGCGCGGCGTAGGCCGCGAGCATCTCCCCGGCCGGGAGCGATTCGGGATAGAACGGCCCCAGCCAGTGCGCGTAGCTCCAGCCCGAGGTCCCCACATGAATGCGGCCCATGCGTGCTCCGTGCGGCGTGCGCGGCGACAGCTTTCTTATAGGGACGCGACAGTACGTCGGCGGACCGCGCGACGCGTCACCCGCGAAGCGGGATAGTGCCGATATAGGCCAGGGGCGACACGGCGTCGAGGGGTGCATGACGCGTTCGGGAGACGAAGGCGGTCCGCGACGAAAGGTCCGGGGGCTGGTGCGCCCGGGGCGTGGGGCGGTGCGGCGCGTTGCGCGGGCCGTGATGTGGAAAGGGACTTCGGAAACGGACTGTCGGAGGGCATCGAGTGAAACGGCAAGGTGGGGGAAGGGGAGAAAACAGGGATGTTTCGAGGCGAAAGGGGTTGGCAAAATCAGGAAATGGAAATACGATATAAAAAAATGGTGTACGATGTCGGGCTGCATATCCGGTTGGGGAAAGGGCGAAGTGGCGAGAGGGGGAGCGGCAAGGGACATCGCGTGGCGGCAGTTCTGAAGGGAGGCGGGGCGGTCCCGGAGGCGTCAGGCGTGATCGCTGCGAAAGCGACCGGGCGCGTTGCGGTGAAGCAAGAGAGGGCGGACTGGGCATGGAGAGGTTCGGCGGGCATGCGGCGTTGGCGGGGGCGGAGGCGACGACGGGCGGCGGAAGGGCCGGCGGTCGGCGGCTGGGCCTTATGGCGGCGGTGCTTGCGGTTTTGGTCCTGCCCGCGATGGGAACGGCCGCGCAACGGTACACGGCCGGGCCGTTCATCTTCAACGTGCTCTCCCAGGGGGAACGGTTCTACCAGTATGGCGGATATCTCACCACGGCCCGGAATTTCAGCTCCCTGGAGATGCAGGCCGTGCTCGGCGCGGCGAACTATTGGGTCGAGCGCGTGGGCGGCGACCGTCTTCCGGCGCTGCTCATCACCCTCGCAAAGATCAACAATCCTTCCGGAACCGCCTATTCGTTCACACCGGACACGGGAAGGGACGACTCTGACGTCTATTACTACCTGACGAGCGGCACGTACTATTCTCCAATGCCGTTGTACGGATACAATACGCTGATTGTTTTCGAATCGGAGTATTCAGCCGTCAGCACGCGGCTGCTCATGGATGACGGTTCCATCACCAGCACGATCACCCATGAGATGATGCACTCGCTGGGGATGGGCGGCTGTCTCAACCCAGCCGACGAGCACGCTGTCTGGGATGCCACCAACTGGACGCTGAGTTTCGCCCATGACGCATCATGGGCCACGCATATGTACGACATCAAGGGAAACCAGGCCACGGACGGCGTGCTTGTTTTCGATGCCGCCACACCTGCGGACCGCTCGGGCGGGGATTTCGTCCTGCCGCAGTTCAACGCCGATCCCACGGCCTTTGTCGCCGGCCAGGTCAGCTTCTTCCCCACCTTTCACGGGACCGCCGTGGACGAACTGACGAACGGCAAGGGCATGCCGGTCATGGCCGGCAACGGGGACGACTACGCCATTGACGGGGGGAACGTGCTGGGCCATCCCGCCCTGCTCGGCTCCATCATGTCCTACTCCCCGATCCGCAACATGCTGTTCACCGAGCTGGAATTGGCGGTGCTCAAGGACATGGGGTACGACATCGACCTGACGCGGTTTTTCGGCAAGAGCTATTATCCCACGAACCTGGGCGGGGAACTGACCCAGGACCCGGACTTCGCCGCCGGGAAGGGGGCCTATCTCGCGGAAACGCCCCTGACCGCGACGAACACGAACGGCTTTGACAGCGACGCCTCCTACGGCGTGGGCCTGCACGTGTACCGGGACTGGCTGACCGTCACCCAGGCCGCCGACATCACCGCGAGCGGCTACGGGGCGGGCGGCATCCGCATCGACGGTACGAACAACACCGTCACGGTCCCGGACGACGTGACCGTGTCCGCCAACGGATCGTACGGCACGGGCATCCTGGTCTCCTACGGCAAAAACAACGTCATCAACCTGGACGGGACGGTCGAGGCCGTCGGGAGCATGGGCATCGGCGCGCATTTCGGGCTCGGCGGCATGGCCCATTCGTATGACGTGATGGCCGACCCGGACACGCTGGTGAACTCGGACAACCGGTATTTCTATACCAAGATGAATTCGGACCTCAACGGCCCGCTGGTGAGCTCCTTCAACATCTCCGGAAACCTGCGCGGGAGCTTGGCCGCGATCAAGATCGACAACGACGCGCTGGTGCGGAGCATCAACGTGCGCTCCGGCGCGACGATTTCCGGCGATATCCTGTCCGCATGGAACCCGGCCGCGTACTCGCTCGTGGGGGAGGAGTATTACACGGACCTGAACTTCGGCGGCTCCTCCACGGCCGGGGACACGGATTCCGATTTCGGCATGGTATACTACGGAAACATCACCGGCCCGGACGGGATCAACATGTATGTCCGCGCCGGAACGCTTTCGTTCAACGGCACGGCGAGCATCAGGAAGGGCGGCGTCGATGCCGGGGCGACGCTCAAAGGCAACAGCACGATTGCCCTGTCGTTGCTTTCGGAGCCGTTTTACAACGCCGGGACCATCGCTCCCGGCAACAGCATCGGCGTCATCAATATCGCCGGCGATTTTCTCAATACGGGAAACCTGTTCATGGAGTTCAACGGAAGCGGCATGTCCGACATCCTGAACGTGAGCGGGACGTTCACGCATACCGGAACCGTGACGGTCATGCCGGTGGCCGATTATTACAGCGGCACCATGTTCATTCCGCTTTCGGGCATGTTTTCGAGTTCAGGCGGCGCCCTGCCCACGGTGATCGACGCCTTCATCCCGGCCCAGTCCCCGACGCTTTTGACCTTCATGTCCGGCGGGCCGTCATACACCATGACCACGATCCGGACCCCGGGCGCCTACAGCCGGTACGCCACGTCCGCCAACGCCTCCCGGGTCGGCGGCGCCCTGGCGGGGCTGGGGGATTTCGCCGTGGGCGACACGCGGACGCTTTTTACCGCCCTGGACTTTTCCGCCCTGGACGGCAGCGGGGTGGCCACGGCCCTGGAGCAGCTCTCGCCGCAGGCCTATTCAAGCGCCGTGCAGGCGTCGACGGATGCCGAGCGCACGCTTTCGGCCATCGTGCTGCGCGGCATGATGAGCCGTAGCGGACGCCCGGTCCAAAAAGATGCAGGCGGCCGCGCGGTCTTTGTGGAGATGTACGGCGACACGCAGAGCCAGCAGGCCGGCGGCGACGCGATCGGCTACTCGGCCTCGGCCGGGGGCGTGCTCGGCGGCTTCGAGCACAGCTTTGACGAGACCGGGCTCACGGCCGGCGTGCATGCCGCGCTCGGCTACCGCCAGGCCGACATGTTCGTCGGCCCGGGGGCGAAGTCCACGACGCAGCATCTGCACATCGGCGGCCACGCCCTGATGCGTCCGGAAGACTGGAACGGCGCGTACCTTTTCGGGATGGCGCGCGCGGGCATTGAGAACAACAAGATGAAGCGCTCGATCCGGTTTGACGACTACAGCCGCACCAGCCGCGCCGACTGGCTCGGTTTCGCGGGCGCGGCCAGCCTTGGCGGGGGGTATGAAAGGCGCGTGGGGCCTGTGGTGTTCGGGCCGATCGCGAGTCTGGAATACACCTGCATCGGCCATCCCCGGATTACGGAATACGACGGCGCGGGCACGCGCCTGACGCTGGATGCGGCGACCTACCACAGCCTGCGCTCCGGGCTGGGCGCGCAGGTGGCCGTGGAGCACCCCTTCGGCGAGACCAGGCACCTCAGGGCGGGCGTGGGCGCGCAGTGGAAGCATGAGCTGCTGGACCCGGAAACGACGGTGCGGGCGGCCTTTACCGGCTACGACGCCTGGACGTTCGACACGAAGCGTTCGTCCGCCGTGGACAGCCTGATGGTGCAGGGGGATCTGGCCCTGGCCCTGGACACGGACTTCAATCTTTCGCTGTACGCCGGCACCGAGCTTTTCCGGGCCGGGTACACCTCCCTTCACGGCGGCCTGTCCGCGAGCTGGTCGTTCTGAACGGACGAGCGGCGAACTTGCCTTTCCCATCCCTCCCGGGTAAGCTATCAAGTATTGCCCAGGTTCTCCCCGCATTGTGATCATGCCGGTCTATACTTATCGTCAGAAGGAGGAACGCCATGCCGGAAGACGCGGTTGTCGGCTGCGCAAGGCCGACTGGTGGCGCGGTCACCGATCCGGTCACTCCCGACACAACGCCTGAGGCCCGGGAACGCGGCCCGCAAGGAGGAAAGCCCATGATCTCCGTTGGAAAACCGGCTCCGGATTTCACGGCCCCCGCCTATTTCGAAGGGAGGTTCGTCTCGGTGCGCCTGTCGGAGTATCTCGGCAAATGGGTCTCGCTGTGCTTCTACCCGGGGGATTTCACCTTTGTCTGAGCCACGGAAATCTCGGCGGTCGCCGAGAGGAACGCGGACTTCGCCAGGCTGGGCGTGCAGGTGCTCTCCATGAGCACCGACAGCATGTTCGTGCACAAGATGTGGGTCGATCACGAGCTGTCCAAGATGATCACGGCCAAGACCGTGCCCTTCCCCATGCTTTCCGACGCCGGCGGCAAGGTCGGCGAAATTTTCGGGGTCTACGACCATGATGCCGGGGTCGATGTCCGGGGCAGGTTCCTCATCGATCCCGACGGGATCGTCCAGGGGTTCGAGGTCTTGTCGCCGCCCGTGGGGCGCAACGTGGGCGAGACCCTGCGCCAGATCCAGGCCTTCCAGCTGGTTCGGGAGAGCAAGGGGACCCAGGCCACGCCCTCGGGGTGGACGCCGGGGAAGCCGGTGCTGACCCCTGGTCCGGATCTGGTCGGCCGGGTCTGGGAGAAGTGGAGCGTCACGCTGGCCTGCGAATAGCCGGCGGGTCGCGAAAAACGAGCGGGAAAGCCCTCCCTGGACGCCGGGGAGGGCTTTTTGATTGCCCGAAGCGCCGCCTGGACCCCGGGCCGCGCCGGGCGGGAAGGGGCTACCGCCTCGCGGCCACGATCACGTCCTGGTGGGTGGGGCTGGCAAGCCCGCGCCAGCCGCCATACACCTGGGCGGTGAGGTCAAAGCCCTTTTGGGCGAAGAGCTTGCGGACGAACGATTCCTCGTAGGCCACGGCCTCCTCGGGGTCGTCCAGGCTGTGGACGGCAAAAAGCCCGAAGACGTGTTCGAAGCGCCATGCGGCGGCTCCGGCCGCGATCAGTTCCCGGGTCCGGTCGTTGAGCAGGAAGAAGGTGATGAAGCATTTCCCGCCGGGCCTGAGGACCCGGCGGAGCTGGCCCAGGTAGTTTTCCACCTCGGCCGGCCGCATGTGGGTGAACACGGAATTGAGGATCGCGAAGTCGAAGCGGGCGTCCTCATAGGGAAAGACGAATTTCGAGGGGTGGATCGAGCCGTAGGGGTAGTACAGCCGGTTGTAGACGTCCACGAGCTGGAACCGGAACCTGGGAAAGAGCGGGGTTATGGCCCGCTGGCACCATTCCACGCCCGGGGGGTAGACGTCGAAGCCCTCGTAGCTGCCCGAGGCGTCCAGATAGTCGCACAGGGCCACGGCGACACGGCCGGCCCCGGACCCGGCATCCAGGACCGCCGCGTCCGGGCGCAGGCCGCCGTGGTCCACGCACAGCGAGACGATGTCCCGGCCGATCTTCCTGAAATCCCCGCCGCCGAACTGGATGGCCAGATCGGGGGGCGGTTCCGGCGTGGTGTATGGCGCCATGGGAACCTCGCGGAGGACGGCCCCGGCGGGATGTCGAACCCGGCGCGGGCCTTTTTTCGAGGCCGTATTTCCCCAACCGGGGAGGAAGTCAACCCGGCCGCGCGGTTCAGGCCTCGGGTTCGAGGTAGTCGGAGAGGATCACCTTGGGGCCGAAGCCCGGGAAGTTGACCCGGCATTTGCCCCCGTCCAGGCGGGCGATGATCTTGCCCCGGCCGAAGATTTTGTGGCGGCAGTATCCGAGCTGCGAGGGGTCGGTTTTGGGCGGCCGCGAAACGTCGGCCGGTCCGGGGGACGCGGCCCGGCCCGGCGTGGGGAAGGCGGCCGCCGGAGTGGGGCATCCGGACAGGGACTCCTTGACGTGGGTGCATAGGCTGGCCGGCAGTTCGCGGATGAAAAGGCTCGGCTGCACCGGCGAACAGGCCCCGGCCTGGCGGTTGTACAGGGTCTCGGGCACGCACAGCCCCAGGTAGTCCCTGGCCCGGGTGCAGGCCACGTACAGCAGGCGGCGCTCCTCCTCCAGGTCCTCGTGGCGGACCAGGGCATGGCGCGAGGGGAAACGCTCGTCCACCATGTCCAGGATGAGCACGGCGGACCACTCCAGGCCCTTGGAGGAATGCACCGTGGACAGGACCAGGTGGTTCTCCCGGGCCGCGCGGCGCTCCTCGTCCGGGGATTCCAGGGTCATGTCCGCGAGCAGGGCCTCCAGGGAGGCGTAGCCGGCCGCGATCTGCTGGAGCTGCTCCAGGCCGGCCAGGCGGCGGGGATAGTCCTCTGGATACCTGTCCATCAGGTGCGGGGTGTGGTGGGCGATGACCCGCTCCAGGACCGGGCCGGGCTCGGGCGGCATGGCCCGCAGGGAGTCCAGGAAGGCGAAGAGTTCGGCCAGGGGGGGATTTTTCTTGCCCGCGGCCTCAAGGGCCTGGCTGTCGCCGGTGCGCGCGGCCTCGAAGAGCCGGGTCGCGGTCTTGGGGCCGATTTTTGGCACCACGGACAGGCAGCGGGTCCAGGCGGCCGGGTCCAGGGGATTGGCCACCAGCCGGGGATAGGCCAGCACGTCCTTTATGTGCGCGGCCTCGGAGAACTTGATGCCGCCGTATTTCTGGAAGGGCAGGCCCGCTTTGCCCAGTTCCACCTCCAGGGCGTAGGACTGGTATCCGGCCCGAAACAGCACGGCGATCTCATGCAGGGGCAGGGTCCGGGCCAGTTCGCGGACCCTGGCCACGACCATCTTGGCCTGGGTGATGTCCGAGAAGGGCCGCAGGAGTTCGGGCTTGGGGCCTTCGTCCCGGGTCGAAAACAGGGTCTTGTCGAATTTTTCGCCCGCGCCTTCGAGGATGGCGTTGGTCAGGGCCAGGATGGGCTGGGTGGATCGGTAGTTCTGTTCGAGCTTGATGATCCGGGTCCCGGGAAAGGTCCGGGGGAACCCCAGGATGTTTTCCACGTTGGCCCCCCGGAAGGCGTAGATGGACTGGGCGTCGTCGCCCACGGCCATGACGTTGCCCGAGGCCGGGGCGAGAAGCGAGATGAGCCGGGCCTGCACCAGATTCGTGTCCTGGTATTCGTCGACCATGATGTGGGAGAGGCGGGAGCGGTGGAAGTCCCGGATGTCCGGCTGTTCGCGCAGCAGCCGTTCCAGGGAGAACAGCAGGTCGTCGTAGTCCATCAGGTGGTGGGCGGCCTTGGAGGCGGCGTAGGCCTCGGCCAGGCGTTCCAGGTCGTCGGCGTGGCCCAGAAGATGCGCGGCCTCGCGGGCCAGGATGTCCGCCACTCGGCATTCCTTGTTGCGGGCCTTGCTGATGAGTTCGGCCACATGGGACTTCTTGGGAAAGGACTTGTCGCCCTTGGCCAGCTCCAGCTCGTCCCGGCACCGGCCCAGGATGTCCTCGGCGTCGGCCCGGTCGATGACCGTAAAGCCCTGGGGGAAGCCCAGGGCCTGGTGGTGGCGGCGCAGGACCGCATAGGCGAAGGCGTGGAAGGTGCCGCCGCACACCCCGGGCAGGGTCTCGCCGCCGTGCCCCAGAAGCATGGAGGCCCGGGCCAGCATCTCCTGGGAGGCCTTGCGGGTGAAGGTCAGAAGCAGGATGGAGGCCGGGTCCACGCCCATGCGCACCAGCCGGGCCAGACGGTAGACGATGGTCCGGGTCTTGCCCGAGCCGGCCCCGGCGATGACCAGAAGAGGGCCGTCCGTGGTGGTGACGGCCTGGTACTGGGCGGGATTGAGGTCCTTTTCAAAGTCCATGCGGGGGGTCGTCCGTTTGGGGGATGCCGAAGAAGTCCAGGATTTCCCGGCCCGCGTCCCGAAGGCGCGCGGGCGCTGCGCCCGTGGAATCGTAATGGATGCCGCCGTGGGCGGCGTGGCAGCCGAAGCGTCCGAAATGGCCGAACACCTGGGCGCGGTTGAATTTTCCGGTCAGGCAGAAGCCGGGCCTGGCCACGCAGACCAGATCCGGAGCCCGGCCGCGCATGGGGCCGTGGTAGAGTTCTTGCGCGGTGTGCACGGCCTCCATGACCGGTTCGCCCTCGTAGCACAGGGCCATGAGGTCCCGGCGCAGGCGTTCGGCCAGGTCCCTGGCGGCGTGCTCGTGCAGGGTGCCCCGGGCGAAGCGCTCCTTGGCATGCAGGTAGATGCGCCCCGGGTCCAGGGCGAAGGCCGCGCTGCCGTGGGCCGCGATGCGGCTGTCCCACTCGCTTTTCGGATGCCTTTCCAGGACCAGGAGCCCCTGGCCGGCCAGCCAGGCGTTGAGGTCCACCTCGGTGCGCAGGGCGGCGAAGCCGTGGTCGGCCAGGACCATGAGCCGCTTGGGCTCGGGCAGGCCGTGGTACATGTCCAGAAATTTTCCGATGAGCCGGTCCCATACGACCAGGAGGTCCAGGAAGGGGCCGTGCAGGGGGTGGGAGGCGTCGGCCAGGGCCGGATAAAAAAAGTGCAGGATGCGGTCGGTCTCGGTGAGCACGAAAACGAAGAGATCGAAGTCGCCGCCGGCCGAGAGGATGTCCAGGGCGGTCTCGCGGCTTTTGAGGGTGGCCCGGAGCTGGCCCAGGAGATGGTCCGGATCGGCCGCGCCCCGGGTGGTGTCGGCCTCCGGGAGATAGCCGGTCCCGGCCAGGAGTCGCGCCAGTTCGGGAGGATACACGGCCCGGGCCAGGTCCGGGGCCACGAACCCGGCGATCATGGCCCCGCGCAGGGGCCTGGCCGGGTAGGCCGCCGGGAGGTTTATGACCTTGGAGGTCAGGCCGGCCGCGCCCAGGCGATCGAAGATGGTCGGGCAGGCCACGGCCGTGGCGTCGATCATGGACAGGGTGTAGTCGGCCGGGTCGATCTCGGTGAAGCCGAAGATGCCGTGGCGGCCGGGGCCGGCGGCGGTGGCGAAGGAGGTCCAGTTGACCGGGGAGAGTTCAGGCAGTTCGGCGTCGATCTCCCTGGCCAGGGGGCTTTGGCACAATGCCGCCAGGTTGGGGAGCCTGCCCGAGGCGGCCAGGGTCCGGGCCAGGGCCAGGGGCAGCCCGTCGAGACCGAGGACCGCGAGGCGGGGGCGTTGCTGCATGGCCAGGGGCTATAGCAGGGATGGCCGGCAAAGGCCATGGGGGATCGAGGTGGCCTGCCTGGCCGCCGAATGCGTTGACTCCGGCGCGGGCGACCGGCTAGGAGAGTCGTCGTGCCCGGATGGCGGAACTGGTAGACGCCAGGGACTTAAAATCCCTTGTCCTTCGGGGCGTGCCGGTTCGATTCCGGCTCCGGGCACCAAATGATTTCAATGGGTTGCAAAGAAAATATTTTTCGGCGCAGTCTTTCCCAACACCGGCACGATGCGTTTGGGTTGGTCGCCCCTGCGCTTGAGCGTCGCGATCCGGATTTCACAGTCGCGGAAGTCGATGTCCTTCGCGTCGTCCATACGGACCACCTCTCCCATCCGCGCCCCGGTAATTCTCAGCATCAAGTACACAAGCCCACGGATCGACCTCTGTTTTCCCTTGTCGCAAGAGGCCTCAAACCAGTTCTGGAAGGAGTTGGTAAGGGCGTCTACCTCGTGTGGAAGAAGGTACTTGATCTTGAGCTTGCCCCCGCCGAGTGCTACTGAAGAATTGACACGAGTTAGATCCATCCGAGTGCTCCGACATGGTTTTCCCAGGGGTTTTCAGGTAAAATGCCCCAGGTCCAAGGGCCAGTATCAAGCACTCAGGGAGGGGGGCATGGGTCAGGCTGTGATTTTTACATGAAAATGGGCATTTCCATGTATATCAACAAACACTCGAGTCTAGAGTAGTTCACTATGAGACCACTAGAAAGAATGAAGGATCGCATTGAGATTGCGAAGGACAACTCTGATAAAGATTACTTCGATAACTTAATGTACTATGGTGAGCTTGTATTAAAAACCATAGTTTCAGGGTTTGTTGCATGTATTATTGATGACAAAGAAAGATTAAAGTACTCTCAAGAATACAATCTTGTCAGAGAGGATGGTATTGGTGGATGGGTTGCAGCACTGAATGAAATTTCAAGCGGCCCCACTGCATCTCATTTGATCCATCAGATAAGAGAAGAAAGAGACGAAATAACGCAAAAAGTTAAAAGCGATGATTGGAGACATAACGCCACAGAAAGTATGAACAATGCATTGCGACTTTTTGTTCCTGAAGCAGAGAAAATTGGGGCCAAGGTGAGTCTGATAAGACTATTCGATGATTTTGTGAGGCTACGCAACAAAACTAGAGGGCATGGTGCTCCAAAATCTGAAATATGCACATCCGCATGCAGTGGAATAGCGAATGCACTAGACCTGATCGCGACAAATTGTTCCATATTGACAAATGTTGAATGGGCATACCTGCGTCAAAATTTATCTGGAAAGTACAGGGTCATAAAAATATCACCAGAAACAGAAAAGCTAGATGAGCTTAAAAGAAACAACTCTTTGTATGGATCAAGAAAGCTTGAGGACGGTGTATATCTTTATGCCGACAAACCGCGAATTGTCAGCTTGATGTTTACAGATCTAGACCTTAGTGACTTTTTCTTTCCAAATGGCTCTTTTGGAAAAAAAACATTTGAAACCCTTTCATATCTTACAGGACATACAGAGCAAGTAAGTAATGAAAAGTATTTAGTTCCTGCAGACGAACTGCCTCTCAGTGAGACAAGAGGCTTAAGCGGATTTGAAATTCAAGGTGAACTGTTTGGTAATCTTCCGGATAGACCACGAGACTACATCCACAGAAGAAGAATTGAAGATGAAATATATGAAGTTTTGAGCGATGAGCGGAACCCTGTACTTACTCTTGTTGGAAGAGGAGGAATAGGGAAAACGTCTACAGCTCTTACAGTATTGCATAATTTTTCTGAAAAGGCAGTATTCAATCTTGCTGTTTGGTTCAGCGCAAGAGACATAGACCTACTTCCCGATGGCGCAAAGCCTGTAAGGCCGGATGTCCTTACAATAGACGACATGGCACACGATTTCGTGGACTTAGTGGACCCAGATGAAAGACATACTGATGGGTTTAAGTGCGTTGATTATCTAAAAAGATGTTTAACGGAGCAATTTGAAGGTAAGCCTTCATTGTTTATTTTTGACAACTTTGAGACTTTAAAAGAGCCAGTAGAGACATATAAGTGGATCAACACAAATGTTCGGTTGCCAAATAAGGTTCTAATAACAACAAGATTTAGGGATTTTAAAGGTGACTACCCAATTGAAATCTCAGGGATGTCGGAACAAGAGTCTGAGGAACTAATCACAACGTATTCTAAAAAAATTGGGGCTGATAAATTCATAAACGATGTCAATATAGATGAGATTTATAGATACTCGGACGGCCACCCTTATATAATTAAAGTTTTGATTGGTGAAATATACAGAAACAAAAGCACTTCTGGGATTAAGTCGATAGTCGCTTCCAAAGATGATATGCTTGAAGCATTGTTTGACAGAACCTTTTCTAATCTTTCTGAGGCTCCACGAAGAGTGTTTTTATTGCTTTCAAACTGGCGATCTTATGTTCCTGAGGTTGCTGTTGAAGCAGTAATGCTTCGGAATTCCTCTGAGGACATTGACGTTTCAAAAGCAATAGATGACCTAGTGAATAGCTCTTTTGTTGAGCGGCATATTTCTGAATCTGATGGGCAGTGTTTCTTGTCTGTATCATTAACTGCTTCAGCTTTTGGCAGACAAAAACTATCGGTTTCACCCTACAAACTCGATATTGAACAAGATACTGAAATTTTACAATTCTTTGGTGCAACTCAACAGACCGATCTTCGCCACGGTTTGAATCCAAGACTTTTAAATCTAATACGAAAAGTACAGCAAATTGTTCAATCTGACAAATTTAGTCTTACACAATTTGCACCTATGCTTGAATATATTGCAAGACGAGTCAATAGTGCTTGGCTAATGATGTCTGATATGTATTCGGAGCTAGGACAAGACTATGAAATGTCCAAGGAGTGTATTCGAAAATATATTGAGCGTGAGAAAGTTTCATCAAATCAAAGAATTGCTTGGGAAAAGATGGCAAAGTTGTGCAGATCAACAGATGATTACATTGGCGAAATTCATGCTTTGCTGGAGATAATTGCATTTTCAGATGTCGAATACGAAACTGTAAGTGATGCAGCCAATAGAATCAACAATATGTTGTCGTTTAGGAAGCTAGAGGTTGATAGCGAAAAGAAAGAGGTGCTGATTCGCAACATTGCTGATATTATGAAGAGACGCATTGACGAAGCAACTGCTGATGATTGCTCACGGCTAGCTTGGTTGCTATTGCATCTCAGGAGGGAAGCCCAGGCTCACGAGGTCTGCCGGAAAGGTCTTGAACTAGATCCTTACAATATGCACTGCCACAAGCTTATGAAAAGGCTCGAGGCGCAATAAGTTTGGAAGCCTTTTGGATGATCCTTGGTGGGAATCGGTGTGGGACTTTACTGCGAAAATGAGCAAAAATCGGCTTAACCTGCCTAACATAGCTTATTTGTTTTTTCTTTAATTCCGGCATCTTCTGAGTTTTGAGGAGGTTGTGAAGCTCAGGGGATATGCCTTAAAATCCCTTGTCCTTCGGGGCGTGCCGGTTCGATGCCGGCTCCGGGCACCAAATGATTTCAATGGGTTGCCGATATGGTCGGCGACCCATTTTTTCTTTTCTTGTCTTATTGCCCCGGCTTTACTCCACCCGCACTGAAAACCTGTTGATATTCATGTAAATCCACACGCCAGCCCGCCGTATCGGAAGGCAGGAACAGAAGGTGCCCGCAAAGGATTCAGGCGGGATCGGCCGGCGGGGAATCTCTTGTGATCTTTACATGGTCGATGAATTCTGCTTTTTTGTGACAAGGTGCACCCCGGCCTCCGTGCATGAATGCGGAAGCCTGGGCCTTTGTTGCATGTGGTCTTGGATCGAACGGCGATGGCGGTATTGTTGATGCGATATCGGAGGGATGATCTCTCGGGCGGACCACCGTCCTTCCGACCCGGGCCGCGTCGGAGAAGGGTATGAAGCGGGATGAAGGCAAGACCAGGGAGGAACTGGTCACGGAACTGCGGGCCCTGCGTGAGCGGCTGGCGCACGGGCAGGCCGGCGAAGGGCCTCGTAACGCCTCGGCCGGACGCGTCGAATTCGAGGCGTTCTTCGACGCTTCCCCATATCCCGCCTCCTTCCTTGACCGCAATCTCGTCTACCAGGCCGTGAACGCGGCGTATGAGCGCTACCTGGGCATAAGCAGGCGGGAGGTGGTCGGCCTCACCCCCGCCGACCTCCTCCCGGCGGACGTGTTCCAACGGATGAAACCCTACCTTGACCGCTGCTTGAACGGTGAGGATGTCGTCTACGACATGTGGTTCGACTTCCCGGCCATGGGCCGGCGCTGCATGAATGTCGGCTATCATCCGAGACGCGGCGAGGGGGGGGATGTCATCGGGATTGTACACATTTCGCGGGACATCACGGAGCATGTCGCATCGAAGGAGCGAATCAGGGAGGAACGTGGCAGGCTCGAAGCCATCCTGGCCTCGCTCGACACGGGTTTGAGCCTCATCAACCGTGACCTGACCGTGGCCTGGGTGAATGAGAAAATTACAAACATCTTCCCCGGTCCCAGCCCGGTTGGGGCCGTATGCCACACCTGTTACGCGAACAGGGATATCCCTTGTCCGGAATGCCCGGCGATCAAGGCCTTCAAATCGGGACATGTCGAACAGGGCGAACGCCACGATCCGGACAGCGGAAAGTGGTATTCGATCATCGCCCAACCCGTGAAGGATGCGGCGGGGAACACGATACAGGTTCTGGAAGGGATCACGGACAGCACCTCGCGCAAGCGCGCCGAGGAGGCCCTGGCGAAGTCCGAGAAAAAGTGGCGGCACATCCTGGCCACCGCGCCCCAGATCGGCATCTCATTGGACCCGCGGGGCGGGATCACCTTCGCCAACGATCATTTTCTCAAGCTGACGGGCTGGCAGCGCGACGAGGTGATCGGCAGGGACTGGTTTACGACCTTTGTCCCCGAATCCACACGCGACGAGGTTCGGGGAATATTCGAGACGGTCATGACGGAAAAACACATCCATGGCTTCTCCAACTACGAGAATGAAATCCTGCACCGCAACGGGTCCCTCCTGACCGTGGCCTGGTCCAATGTCCTCACGCGGGACCCCAACGGGTCCCTTGTGGATGTGACCTGCATGGGGATCGACGTGACCGAACGCCGGCGGGCCGAGGAGGCTTTGCTGCGGGCCAAGACGGAGTTCGAGGGCATCTTCGAGAATTCCCAGGTGGGCATCATGCTGCTTCAGGGCGGTCGTTTCCTGGTCCGGGGCAACCAACGTCTTGCCGACCTTCTGGGCTACGAATCCCCTGAAGAGATGGTGGGGATCAGCATGCGCCAGGTACACCTCGACGAGGAGCATTTCGTCGAATTCGGCGAGCGCTACTACCAGGGCCTGACCCGGAACGAGCAGACCCAGGTGGAGTACCGGCTCAGGAAAAAGGACGGCGCCCCGGTGTGGTGCATCTTGTCGGGCAAGGCCCTGGACCCTGGGGACCTGAACAAGGGGGTCATCTGGGTGGTGGACGACCTGAGCCGGCGCAAGGCCCTGGAGGAGCAGTTGACCAAGGCCAAGGATGCCGCCGAGGCGGCCAACCAGGCCAAAAGCGAGTTTCTGGCCAACATGAGCCATGAGATTCGCACCCCGCTCAACGGGATCATGGGCATGCTCCATCTCTTGCGGACGACCTCCATCGATGACGAGCAGAAGGAGTACGTCGTGACGGCGGTGCGATCATGCAGGCGTTTGACGCGGCTTCTGTCGGACATCCTCGACTTGTCCCGGGTGGAGGCCGGGAAAATGGAGATATCCATGAACGTCTTTGAGTTGCGGGATGTCATGGACGCCGTCGTGCAACTCTTCAGTCCGATCGCCAAGGAGAAAAAGCTGGGCATCCGCGTGCATATCGATCCCGTCATACCGGCCGCGCTCAAGGGCGATGCCGCGCGGCTGCAGCAGGTGCTCGGCAATCTGGTCGGCAACGCCGTCAAATTCACCCCCAAGGGGCGTATCGAGATCGACGCGCATGCCTTGCCGCCGAGAAATCCCGACGAATACCGGGTGCTGTTTTCCGTGGCCGATACCGGCATCGGCATTCCCGACGACAAGCTGGAGATGCTTTTTCAACCATTTAGTCAGGTCAACCAGGGGTATACGCGGGATTACCAGGGGGCCGGGCTCGGCCTTTCGATATGCAAGCGCCTTGTCGGGCTCATGGGCGGGCATATCGCCGTCGAGAGTCTGCCCGGCGAGGGAACGACCGTGCATTTCTGCGTGGCGTTCGGGCGTGCGGAACCCGTCCGCGCCGTCCCTCCCCCCGCATCCTTTCGGGAAGATCATCCAAGGGCGTTCTCGATCCTTTTCGCGGAGGACGATCAGGTCAACCGGCTCTCCACGATGCGGCTGGCGGAGAAGTCCGGCCACAGGGTGGTTGCGGTCGAGACCGGCCGACAGGCCGTGGACGCCTTGAAGGATGGAGATTTCGACATCGTGCTGATGGATGTCCAGATGCCCGACATGGACGGACTGGAGGCCACAAGGCGCATCAGGAACGGCGAGGCGGGCGGGGACAAGGCCGACATACCGATCGTCGCCCTCACGGCCTACACCATGACCGGCGACAAGGAGACATTCATCGCGGCCGGGATGGACGGCTATCTGGCCAAGCCCGTGGCCATGGAAGAGCTTCAAAAGACACTGGTCGAGGTACTGGAAGGCAAGGACACGGGTCTTTAACGGGTTCACCCAGGCCCAGCCGCGAACCCTTCGTCCATGGCCGGCCGCCGTGCCGCGCCCATGGGCTATTCGTTGCGCAGATACGGCCAGGATTTTTTGCCCAGAAGCCGCAGGATGCCTGCCAGGCTCAAGATCACGGTCAGCCCGGCGGCCAGGGCGATGGTCGCGATGGCCGGGCCGGGATGGAAGCTCCAGGGCATTTCCAGGTATTTCCGGACGAACAGGGCCGACAACCCCGCGCCCAAAAAAAGCGCCGCCGTCCCGGCCGCGGCTCCGGCCAGGGCCTGCTCCGTCGCCAGCATGCCCAGGATGTCGGACCGGGTGGCCCCGCAGACCTTCAGGATCACCGCCTCCCTGGCCCGGGCGGCCAGCGCGCCGCCCAGGGTCTGGACCAGCACCAGGATGCCGGCGGCCAGGGTGGCCAGGGCCGAGGCCGTCACGGCCAGGGATATCTTGTCCGCGAGGGCCGTCAGGTCCGAAAGCGTCTCCCGCACGTCGACCGCCGTGACGGTGGGGAATCGGTCGGACACGGCCCGGAGCAGGGCCTCGTCCGGACCTTGCGGCCCCGGGCCGGGGCCGTCCGGCGGGGAGTCGGCGTAGGCCGTGGCCAGATAGGTCATGGGCAGCCCGTCCAGTGCCCCGGGCGAGAGCACGAACACGTAGTTGATGCCCAAGGACAGCCAGTCGATGCGCCGCAGGCTGGTCACGGTCGCGTCGAATTCCCGGCCGAGCACGTTGAGCGTCACCACGTCGCCCACGCCGACGCCGTACCCCTCGGCGGCCCTGGCGTCCATGGAGGCCAGGGGCGGGCCGGAATAGTCCTCGGGCCACCAGCTTCCGGCCACGATGACCGAGTCTTCCGGGGGCGTGCGCGAGAAGGTCATTCCCCGGTCGCCCCTGGCCACCCAGGCCGTGTCCGGATCGAGATTGGCCCGCTCGGCGTCCACGCCGCGCACCCTGACGACGCGTCCGCGCAGGTTGGGCGCGGTCCGCACGGCCGTGACCCCGGGGGTTTCGCGGACGGTCTTTTCAAAGGCGGCGAGCTGGTGCGGCTGGATATCGATGAAAAAATAGGCCGGGGCCTTTTGCGGGAGCTCCCGGCGGGCCAGATCGGTGAAATTGGCGTCCACCAGGGCCATCCCGGACAGGACCGTCAGCCCCAGTCCCAGGGAGGCCACCACGCCCGGGGCGATGTTGCCCGGCCGGCGCAGACCGGAAACGGCCAGGGCCAGCACCGGGCTGCGCGGCAGGGGGACCATGGACAGGCCGCGCCGCAGGGCCCATCCGGTCAGGCGCAGGACCAGGGCGGCCAGGATCGCCGCGGCCACGAAGCCCAGGCCCAGACGCCGGTCCCCGGTGACGGCCACGGCCAGGGCCGCGATGCCCAGCGCGCACAGTCCGGCCGCGGCCAGGGCGGGACGGGACGGACGGCCGGGAAGCGGCTCGGCGTAGCCGCGAAAAAGGGACAGGGGAGAGACCCTGCCGGCGGCCGAAAGCGGCGGCAGGCTGAAAAAAAGCGCGGTCAAAAGGCCGAAGGCGGCGGCCACGCCCAGGGCCTCGAAGGATACGGCGGGCACGATGCGTACCGGCGAAACCCTGTCCAGAAGCGGCGAGACGGCGAAGGGCGCGGCCGCGCCGATGCCCAGTCCCGCGCCGATGCCCAGTGCCGCGAGGACGAGAACCTGGATCAGGCAGGTCAGGAAGAGCACCCTGGCCGAGGCCCCCAGGCAGCGCATGGCGGCCAGGGACAGGGCCCGCGCGGCCAGATAGCCGCGCACCGCGCCGGCCACCCCGAGTCCGCCCAGGAGCAGGGCGGACAGCCCGACCAGGCCCATGATTCCGGTCAGCCGGTCGAAAAAGCCGGCCAGCCCGGGCGATGCGCCCGAGGCCTCGCGAACCCGCCAGCCGTGGCCCGGAAAGGCTGCGGCGAGCTCCCGTTCCAGGGCCTTGGGATCCGAGCCGGGGGAGAGGGCCGCCCGGTAGGCGTAGCGGATGAGGCTGCCCGGCTGCTCCAGGCCCGTGGCCGCAAGTCCGTCCAATGAAACCAGAAATCGCGGCCCGAAGCCCCAGAAGCTGACCAGGCGGTCCGGTTCCCGGATGACGGCGGCGCGAATTTCATATGTGGCCAGGCCCACCCGGACCCGGTCGCCCACCCGCAGCGAGAGGCGGGAAAGGAGCTCGGGGGCGGCCACGGCGCCGGGAACGCCGTCCTTGACGGCCAGGGCCTCGGACAGGGGGACGGCGGGGGAAAGCTCCAGCCCGCCGACGAGCGGATAGTGCCCGTCCACGGCCCGAAGCGACACCAGGCCGCGACGTCTGGCCGTTCCGCCCGCGACCTCCTCGGCCGTGACCATGGCCCGCATGGACGACACCCGGGAGATACGTCCGAAGCGTTCCAGGAGGCGCAGGGCCTCGGGCGTAAGTGGGCGGTTCGAGGCGGTCACCTCCACATCCCCGCCGAGCAGCGCGGCGGCGTCGGCGGAAAGCCCGGTCCTGAATCCGGCGGCCAGTCCCAGGACCGCGCACACCGCGGCCACGCCCACGGCCAGGCAGGCCAGGAAGACCCGCATCCCGGAAAGCCCGACGCGCAGTTCGCGCCGGGCCAGCCGCGCGGCAAGGAGCATGTCTTCGACCGCATTCACCTCATTTTCCCCCGGACCGTTCGGATCGGCATGGGCCGGCTTTTTTGTACACCGGGCCGGTATCTCCTTTCAATCCGGACACGTCGGCGCCGTGACTTTTGCCGATACAGGGAAAACATCATTCCGGAGCAGAAATTCGTTGCATCGGGAAGGGAAATTTGTATTATGGGACGTCATGATCCGGGAGTTCCCGCCCGTCGCGCCTCGCGTTTCACCGGCGGATGTATCGAGTCTGCGAAGTGCCAAACGAAGAGCCAGCCAAGGGGGGGTTTGATGAAAAACATCAAACTGGGACTCAAGATCGGTATGGGATTCGGACTGCTGATCGCCATCGCCTGCATTCTGGGCGGGATGGCCGTGGTGAACATGCGCGGGGTCGAGGTCGACGCCACCCGGCTGGCCGTGGAATACGTTCCGGAAGTGGCCGTGGCCAACGACGTGGAGCGCCATGCCCAGCTCGCCATGTACGCCTGGCGCGGCTATGCCTATTCCGGCATGGAGCACTTCAAGGCCGAGGGGCTCAAGGAGCTCGACGCGGTCAAGAAATACATCGCCGACGCGGCGGCCCATGCCGAGAAGTTCGTGAAGCTGGTCAAGCTCAAGGAAAACGCGGGAATCGCCAAGTCCAGGTTCGAGGACTACGTCAAACAGGCCACGGCCACGGACGCGGGGTTGACCGACAACGCCCGGCTTGTGGCCGCCATGGGCAAGGCCGCCGAAGTTTTTCAGAAAAATTGCGACGATTTCCTGATCTCCCAGAACGAGGCCATGCACAAGGAGATCGCCGAGGGTGCGGGCGCGGAAAAACTCAACGAGCGCCAGCAGAAAATCACCTGGGTCAGCGAGGTCATCTTTCTGAACGGCGGACTGAGGATAAGCGTGTGGAAGGCCATGGCCACCCGCGACGTCGCGCTCATGGATTCCTCGCTGGACATCTTCGCCAAGATCGACGATCCCCTCGCCAAATTGCGGGCCGTGACCCGGGCCGACGCCAACGTCAAGCAGCTGGCCGCGATCCGTGACGCCGCCGATGCCTACAAGAAAGGCCTCGAGGAGCTGGCCGCCAATTACCGGTCCCTGGCCGACATCGGCAAGAAACGCGAGGAGGCGGGCCGGGAGCTTCGCATTGCGGCCCAGAACACGGCGTCCGCCGCCCTGGAGCAGACCCAGTCGATATCCAACGAGGCCGTGGAGAATCTCAGCCAGGCCTCCACCATCATGATCATCGGGCTTGCCGTGGCCCTGATTCTGGGCGTCGTCATCGCGGTCATTCTGACCCGGGGCATCACCAGGCCGGTGATCATGGGCGTGGAATTCGCCCGGGCCATGTCCCAGGGCGATTTCACCCGCAAGCTGGACATCGACCAGAAGGACGAGATCGGCAACCTGGCCGCGGCCCTGAACGAGATGGTGGACCGCCTGCGCGAGGTGGTGGCCGAGGTCCAGTCGGCCTCGGAGAACGTGGCCTCGGGCAGCGAGGAACTGGCCTCCTCGGCCCAGGGCATGTCCCAGGGGGCCACGGAGCAGGCCGCCAATGTGGAGGAAATCTCCTCGTCCATGGAGGAGATGACCTCGAACATCCGCCAGAACGCGGACAACGCCCAGCAGACCCAGCAGATCGCCATCAAGGCCGCCACGGACGCCGAGGAGGGCGGGGCGGCCGTGCTCCAGGCGGTCACGGCCATGAAGAACATCGCCGAAAAGATCTCCATCATCGAGGAGATCGCCCGGCAGACCAACCTCCTGGCCTTAAACGCGGCCATCGAGGCCGCCCGGGCCGGCGAGCACGGCAAGGGCTTCGCCGTGGTGGCCGCCGAGGTCAGAAAACTCGCCGAGCGCAGCGGCGCGGCCGCGGCCGAGATCAGCGAGCTGTCCTCCTCCAGCGTGCGCGTGGCCGAGCAGGCCGGCGAGATGCTGTCCAAGATGGTCCCGGACATCAAGCGCACCGCGGATCTGGTCCAGGAGATCGCGGCCGCCAGCGAGGAGCAGAATTCCGGGGCCGAGCAGATCAACAAGGCCATCCAGCAGCTCGACCAGGTGGTGCAGCAGAACGCCTCGGCCTCCGAGGAGATGGCCTCCACCTCGGAGGAATTGTCCAGCCAGGCCGAGCAGCTCCAGGCCACCATCGCCTTTTTCCGGGTGGACGGAGGGACGCGCCAGACCCGCAAGGCCTCCCGGGCCCTGCCCGCCCAGACATCGGCCGCGACGAAGAAAAACGCCCCCCCCAAGGCTGCCAAGGGCGCGGTCATCGACATGGGGCCGGAGAAGGACGAGGATTTCGAGCGGTTCTAGGGCTGCTTGTCCGAGAGGGCAAAGAAAAGGGGGGAGTGCCCCCCTTTTTTTGGATACCGGATGAATCGTTGCCGTGGGGCTACACCCCGTGCGCGAGCCAGTCGGAAAAGGAGCGCAGTTCGTCGCGCCAGTCCGGGCCGAGCCGGGCATCGAGGAACTGGGCGTAGAGTTCGTCAAGGAACCGCACGCCCTGCTCCACCAGATAGAGCTTCTCGAGGACCGGGCCGTCCGGGTCCTCGCCCTCGGCCGGGCGGGTTTCGATCTTGGGCGTGCGCAGGGCGTTTAAGCTCATGTCCTGGGCCTTGACCTGGACCATCCAGGTGTTGCCGTCCTTTTCGAAGCGCAAAAGCGCCCGGTCCACCCGCTTGCCGGCCTTGAGCCCCTCGCGGGCCTCGGCAAAGGCCGCGTTCGGGCCGCTGACCACGGCCGTCTCCACGTTGTCGCCCTCGCCGCCGCGCACCGAAACCTTTTGCTCCAGGTACACGTTGACCTCGCTTCCGTCGCGCAGACGGAACAGCCAGCCGTTTTTTTCGCTGCGAAACCACAGCCAGGTCAGAAAATCCTGCCCCAGGACCACGTCCTTGAGGGCCGCCGCATCGAGATCCATAACCGCTCCTCCCGTGATCCGGCCTCATGCCGGGCGGTTCTCGTTTCGTTCCTCCGTACCGCCTCGCCCCTCTACGGGGGATTCCCAAGGGGGCGACGCCCCTTGGGCCGCCGGAGGCATTTCCCCACGGCCTGTCCGGTCGTGGTCCGGCGCCATGCCGGGCGCGCCGCTACGCCCCGGCCGCGAAGGGGCTGGGTTCGAGGCCCTCGAGTTCTCCCCGCCTCGGCTCGCCGAGGAGCCGTTCGGCCAGAAAGAACGGGGTCATGGGGGTCAGATGCAGTTCGAAGGTCAGGGTGAAGAGGTCCTCGAAGAGGTTTCTGACCTTGGCGTTGGTGGAGTTGAGAAGGACTTCGTGGGTCTCCACGTTCCACACCGCGTCGAACACGGCCGGGATCGGCAGGCTTTTGGCCATGAGCCGCAGCTTGACCTGCTCGGCGATCTCGGTCCTGCGGTCCTTGGTCACGAAGGTCCGGCCGCCTTCCTTGCCGGCCTGGCGTTCGGCGTCCATGGCCATGCGCAGATGCTTCTTGAACACCGCCGGGGAGATGCGCCGGGTGTCCAGGCGCAGGCAGAACAGCAGATAATGGGCCTTTTGCACCGGGGCCGAGGCGAAATGGGAGTCGAGCATGTCCTCGAAGCCGACCCAGCCGAAGGACCGCTCGTCGGCCGTGGCGTCGATGTCCTGGAAGGCGTAGCGCTTGAGTCTGTCCACGGGGTCCCGGAGCACGGCGTCCGGGACGTCTCCGACAATGGTGTAGCGGGTGAAACTCCCGCTGGCCGACAACAGGGCCACGGCATCCTCCCTTGGCCCTCCGGGTTGTCCCGGAGGGAATTCCCTGGAATTTCGAGTGATTTGAAAAACGAAGGCCGGATCATATCCCCAAACCGGCCGGAAGCAAAGCCGGGTCCCCGGGCCAGGGTCGGCCTTCGCCTTCGGGCAGAAGCGTGAAGGTCAGCTCGTGCTTGTTGTGGGAAAGGTGCGTCAGCCGCGAACCGGGGATGGCCCGGAAGGCCTCGACGGCGGAAAAGTCCGTCTGGCCCTGGAACTTGATGGTGCAGACCAGGCGCGGGCACGTCCCCCGCTCCACGATCCGGCGCACGAAGGTCAAAAGCCTTTCGGGATAGCAGATCACGTCCCAGAAAAGCCACGACAACCCCGGATAATCCCTGGGGTCCACGGCGAAGGCGCTGCCCTGGACGAAACGCACCCCGGGCATGGCCGCCACCTCCGGGGCCAGGGGGGCCTTGTCCACGCAGGCGACCGAGGCCCCGAGGGTGGCCAGGACGTACGTCCAGCCGCCGGGGCTGCCGCCCAGGTCCAGGCAGACGTCGCCGGGGCCGGGCATGGTTCCGAGCCGGGTCAGCGCCTCCCACAGTTTGAGGTAGGCCCGGTTGGGGGGTCCGGTCTTGTCCTCCACGAACCGGTAGTCCCCGCCCGGGACCGGTTCGGTCTTTCGCGGGGAGAGGAGCAGGGTGCGCTCGTCCCACAGGGTGAAGGCCCCAAGCGGCGAGGCGGGGAGGGGCCGGCCGAAGACCAGGGGCCTGGCCGACACCTTGGGCAGTTTTCCGGCGATCAGGGCGGCCCGGCGGAAGTGGCCGACCGGCACCAGGGACCAGTTGCGCTGGATGGCCGTCAGGGTCCGGGCCGCCCCGGAGATGGACTCGAAGGGGACGAAGGCCGGTTCGAGCCAGACGTCGGCGGCGAACGCGGCCCGGTACGGCGGCCCCGAGGCCGCGACCAGCGGGTCGCGCACGGCCGTGATTTCGCGCACCGGGCGCAGTTCCGCGACCAGTTCGGAAAGAAGCCCGGGCGGGGCCTGATAGACCGTGAAGGACATGGGGAGGATAAACGGAGGGGTTAGGCCGCCGGCCCCAGGTATTCGAGGCCGAGCAGGCTGATGTCGTCGCGGGGTTTGGTCCGGCCTCCGAAACGTCCGAGGGCCTTGCCCGCCTCTTCCACCACCTCGGTGACCGGTCGTGAGGCCGTGGTCGAAAGCACGTCCAGGAGCCTTTTTTCGCCGAAAAAATCGCCGGCGGCGTTCTGGAAGTCCACCAGTCCGTCGCTGTAGAGCAGCACCTTCTCTCCCGGCGAGAGCCTGCGGGAATACTCCTCGAACGGGGCGAAGCCCTCCAGGCCGATGATGGTGCCGCGCTGGTCCAGCGGCTCCAGGCGGCCGTCCGGGGCGGCGGCCACGGGCGCGGGGTGCCCGGCGTTGGCATAGGTCAGAAGGCCGGTCGGGAGTTCCAGGACCATGTAGACGATGGTGAAGAACTTCGAGAACTTGAAAAACGGGAATTCCCAGTCCAGGCGGGTGAGCACGTCCTTCGGGGAGGCCACCTCGATGACCCCGGTGGTGCGGTCGACCAGGGTGCTGCGCTGGTAATGCATGAAGTTGTAGACGGACAGGGCCACCAGGGACGAGGCCACGCCGTGGCCGGACACGTCGAGCATGTACAGTCCCACGTGGGACGGCCCGAGCGGGAAGACGTTGAAAATGTCCCCGCCCACGGTTTCGCAGGGCCGGAATTCCCAGGCGAAGCGGAAGGCCGGATTCATGGAAAAACGCCTGGGCAGGAGGCTTTGCTGGATCTCGGCCGCGGCCTCCAGGTCTTTCTGGTGGCGGGACTGTTTTTTGAGGAGTTCGCGCTTTTGTCTCTCCAGGAAGGTGACGTCCTGGATGTTCATGACCTGGTCGCCGCCCGGCATGTAGGAGAAATGGATCTGGCAGACCCGGGACAGGCGGTTCTTGTCCACGAAGGGGTAGATGCCCGACCAGACGTGCCCCACGGGATCGCCTTCGGGACGGTTGTCGGTCGCGTCCTCGACCAGGGTGGCCTCGGGGAAGACGGCCTTGGCCAGATCCGCCAGGGTTTTGAAGGTTCCCGTGGGATAGCCGAAGATGCGCTCCATGCCCGGGCTGCAAAAGACGAATGTCCCGTCCGGCGCGGAGACGGCGATGCCGTCGCAGGAATGCTCCAGGATGGCGGCGGTGAACTCCTTTTCCGCCCGCAGGTCGCGTTCCCTGGCCTTGCGCTCGTCGGTCTCGCGTTTGAGCCGCATCCCGGCGGCCACGCGCACGGCCAGCTCGGCCATGTGCACGGGTTTTTTGACATAATCCAGGGCTCCGGCCGCGAAGGCCCGGGCCAGGCTTTCCTCGTCGCTGCTTATGGTGATCATGATCGTCGGGATGTCGCGCAGGCGTGGATCGGCCTTGAGCCGGCGAAGGGTTTCAAGGCCTCCGAGCCCGGGCATGATCAGGTCCAAGAGAACCAGCCCGACGTTCACGTCTTCCCCTGTCGCGCGGGACAGGATATCCAGGGCCTCCTCTCCGCTTCTGGCCTCCAGGATTCCGTCCGGACGCGCCCCTCCCGACAGTTCCACCCGGTCGAGCAGTCCCCGCAGGGAAGCCCGGAAGGCGTCGGAATCATCGACGATGAGGATGTGCATGGGATGTCCCGTGATTGGGGTTCACTCCACCGGCGCGGCGTCTTCCAAAACGGGAGGCAGGGAGAAGAAGTCGCTTAACTTGAGCATGTCCAAAAGCTTCCTGATCGGGGGGCTGGGGTTGCGCAGGGAAAAGCGTCTTCCGGCGGCCTCGGCCCTGCGGCGCAGACCGATCAGGAATCCGACGCCGGAACTGTCCATGAAGGTGACGCCCGAGAGGTCCACGACCATCTCGCGGCATTCGTCGCGGGCGAGCAGGTTCTCCATCTCCATCTTGCATTCCTGGATCATGTCCATGACGATTTCGCCGTCGAGAAGGACGATGATGCTGTCCGCCTCGATTCGGACGCGAAAATGCTCCTCCATGGTCCCCCCCGCCGCGCGTCAGGCCGAAATCCTCGTTGCGACCGTTTGTGGATGTACCTAGCGTCTATCCTCTTTGCCGTTTCGGGGCAACGGACAAATTCGCCGTCGCGGCGGGCCGGCCGTCCGGGACGTTGCCGGCGCGGGAGCGCCCCGCCTGGGCCTCGGACAAGAGTTCCCCGGCCAGCTCGCCCAGGGTCCGGACCCCGTCCCGATAGGGCTGGGTCATGGGGCTTCCGTAGCTCAGCCTGATGCAGTTGTTGAACTTGTCCTGGGTGGAGAAGATGTTTCCCGGGGCCACGCCGATCCCCCTGTCCTTGGCCCGGAAATAGAATTCGGCGCCGTCGATGCCGCCGGGCAGTTCGATCCACATCACCGATCCGCCCTCGGGACTCGTGGCCTTGGTCCCGGGAGGGAAATGCCGGCCCACCAGGGCGCGCATGGTCCGCATCTGGTTTTCCAGGGCCTGCCGCAGGCGGCGCATGTGGCGGTCGAAGCCGCCCTGGCGCAGGTATTCGGCCACGGCCATCTGGGTCGGGGTGGCCGAACAGACGTTGGTGGTGCCCTTGAACTCGAAGGCCCGGTCGAAAAACCGGCCCGGGATGATCCAGCCCACCCGGCACCCGGCCGACAGGGTCTTCGAGAAGGAGGAGCAGGTCACCACCAGGCCCTTGGCGTCGAAGCTCTTGAAAAGCGGCGGCCGTTTCGGGCCGTAGTGCATCTCGCCGTAGACGTCGTCCTCGATGAGCGGAATGTCCCTGGCCGCGAGCATGGCCGCGATCTCGCGCTTGGCCTCCACGGGCATGAGCGCGCCGTCGGGGTTGTTGAAGTTGGGGGTGAAGATGCAGGCCTTGACCTCGAACTTGCGCAGGATGCCGGCCAGATCGGCCGGATTGACCCCGCATTCGGGACACGAGGGCACTTCGATGGCCCGAAGTCCCAGATACTCCAGGATCTGCAGGAAGCAGTAGTAGGACGGCGAGGCGATGACCACGTTGTCCCCGGCCCGGGTCACGGCCCGCACGGCCACGAACAGGGCCTCCAGGGCCCCGGAGGTGATGAGCGTCTCGTCCTCCCCGACCTCGGCCCCGGCCTCCAGGCAGCGCAGGGCGATCTGGCGGCGCAGGCCGGCGTTTCCGGCCACGGTCTCGTAGCGTACCGCGGCCTCGGGATCGTCGCGCAGGACCTGGGCCATGATCCGGGCCAGGGCCTTGGCCGGAAGCAGCTCCTCGCCGGTCTTGGCCACCCCGAAAGGCAGGATGTCGTCGCGGCCCATGGTGTCGAGCACCATGCGGATCATGGCGTTGCGGGTGACCTCGCTGGGTCCGGCGGGGGGGCCGGCCTTGCGGCTCGGCCGGGGCAGCTTCCGGGTCTTCGCGCGCACGAAATAGCCGGACTTGGGCCTGGCCTCGATGACCCCCTGCCGTTCCAGATCCAGATAGGCCTGGCCGATGGTGGACACGCTCAGCCCCAGCCTGGCCCCCAGGGCCCGCAGGGACGGGATTTTTTCCCCGGGGCGCAGATCCCCGGACTCGATTTGCGACAGGATGTGCCGCTCCACGGCCATATACCGGAATGTTCCGGTCTGGTGACGATCGGCTTCCATGTTCCGCCCCCGGCAAACTGTTATGCCTGTTTTTTCGTCAAACTGTATCTGTTCCGGTAACAGATTATCTGGTCTAAGCCAACACATGGCATCCTCGGGGAAACATCCCGAGGACAGGAAAGGCAACAGGAGGGTGAACATGTTCGCCAGTCGCGCCCGGGAAGATCTGCGCTTGGCCGGAAAGAACGCGGGGCTTTTGGATGCCCTCGCGCGGCGGATCGACGACGCCTTGTGGATCAGGAGGCGGTGGAAGGCCCTGCGGGCGTGGTTCACGCCGCGAAAGTCCATGACCGCGACCCTGTTCGACGGCGGTCCCATGTCCGTGGCCGGCGTCGGGCGGTGCCGGCTGGAATGCCTGACGGGCCGGGCCTGGGTCACGGCCGGGAACGGAGGCCGGGACTACGCCCTGGCCCCGGGGCAACGGCTGGTGCTGGCGGACGTCGGCATGATCGTGGTCAGCGCCGTCAACGGCCCCTCCAGGGTGCGCCTGGACTGGGCATAAACCCGCCCGGATTTCGATAGCCCCGCGAACCGCCGTGAATTTCCGGTTGTCAGCCCCCGGTCTTTCTGGTAGGAAGCTAAATCCTTTCAAGGAGAGATCGCGGTGGAGGTTAACCCATGGAAAAAACAGCGGAAATGACAAGTCAACACGGCAACACCCCGGAGATGGAGGTCAATTTCGAGGCTGCCCTCGAAAATTACCTCAACGAGGATTTCGGGGACATCGAGGACGGCACCATTGTGCCCGGCGTCGTGGTCCGGGTGGGCAAGGAATACGTCCTGGTGGACGTCAACTTCAAATCCGAGGGGCAGATTCCGGTTTCCGAGTTCACGGACCCCGAGGGCAACGTGGACATCAAGGTCGGGGACCAACTCGACGTCTACGTGGTGCACAAAAACGAATCCGAAGGCACCATCCAGCTGTCCCGCGAGCGGGCCAAACGGATGCAGCTTTTCGATAAACTCGAGGAACTCCAGGAAAAGGACGACGTCATCACCGGCCGCATCGTGCGCCGCATCAAGGGCGGCTACACCGTGGACCTGGGCGGCGTGGAGGCCTTTCTGCCCGGTTCCCACGTGGACCTGCGCCCGGTTCCGGACATGGACGCCCTGGTCAACCAGGATTTCGAATTCCGGGTCCTGAAGATCAACCGTCGGCGCAGCAACGTCATCGTCTCCCGCCGGGTGCTCCTTGAGGAGCGCCGGGATTCCATGCGCCGCGACCTGCTGAAGACCCTGGCCGAGGGCCAGGTGGTCACCGGGAAGGTCAAAAACATCACCGAATACGGCGTGTTCGTGGATCTGGGCGGCCTCGACGGGCTGATGCACATCACGGACATGTCCTGGAAGCGCATCAAGCATCCCAAGGAACTGGTGCACCTGGGCGACGAGCTGGAGCTGAAGGTCCTGTCCTTCGACCAGGAGAAGCAGAAGGTGTCCCTGGGCATGAAGCAGTTGGTGGCCGATCCCTGGCAGAACATCGGGGAGAAGTATCCCGAGGGCACGCGGCTTTCCGGCCGGGTCACCAACCTGGTGGACTACGGGGCCTTCGTGGAGCTCGAGCCCGGCGTCGAGGGCTTGGTGCACATCTCCGAGATGTCCTGGACCCGCAAGCTCAGGCACCCGTCCCAGATGGTGCACGTGGGCGACGAGGTCGAGGTGGTGGTGCTCGGGGTCGATTCCGACAAGAAGCGCATCTCGCTGGGCATGAAGCAGGTCCGGCCGAATCCGTGGGACGTGGTGGCCGAGAAGTACCCCGAGGGCACGGTGCTTGAGGGCACGGTGAAGAACATCACCGAGTTCGGCATCTTCATCGGCATCGAGGACGGCATCGACGGCCTGATCCACGTCTCGGACATCTCCTGGACCAAGAAGATCCGCCATCCGGGCGAACTGTTCAAGACCGGGGACACGGTGCAGGCCAAGGTGCTCACCGTGGACAAGGAGAACGAGAAGTTCACCCTGGGCGTCAAGCAGCTCGCCGAGGATCCCTGGACCAAGGTCCCGGACAACTATCCGGTGGGCACGGTGGTGCGCGGCACGGTGACCAACATCACCGACTTCGGGCTGTTCGTCGAGGTCGAGGAGGGCATCGAGGGCCTGGTGCACGTCTCCGAGATCAGCCGCAAGAAGGTCAAGACCCCGGCCGAGGTGTACAAGGAAGGGGACGAGATCGAGGCCAAGGTCATCCACGTCAGCGCCGACGAGCGCCGCCTGGGACTGTCCATCAAGGCCACCAAGGAAGAAGAGGAAAAACGCAAGGCCAAGGAGTTCCGCACCGCCGGCCCCAACGACACCGGCAGCAATCTGGGCGAACTCCTGCGCCAGAAGCTGGAAGAGGATGCCCAGTAACCCATCCTTTCCCAGACGGCATCCGGCGCTTTTCGTCGCGCTTTTGATCGTGGCGGCCGTGGTCCTGGTTTCCGGGACCCTGGCCGCCACGGCCTTTTTGTTCGGCGGGGACGACGAGGACGGAGGGGTTCTCGCCAGGCACCGTTTCGGCCTGGTCCGCCTGGAGGGGTTTCTGGGCGACGCCGAGCCCGTGGTCGCCTTCCTCAAGGAACTGCGCGAGGACAAAAAAATCGTCGGGGTGATCCTGCGCATCAACTCCCCGGGCGGGGCCTTCGGCCCGTCCCAGGAGATCTATCAGGCCGTGACCCGGCTGGCCGCGATCAAGCCCGTGGTGGCTTCGATGTCCACGGTGGCCGCCAGCGGCGGGTATTACGCGGCCTGCCCGGCGCACAAGATCCTCGCCAGCCCCGGCACCCTGACCGGCAGCATCGGGGTCATGGCCCAGTACGCCAACGTGCGTGAGCTTCTGGGAAAAATCGGGGTGTCCTTCGAATCCTTCGCCAGCGGGGGGCTGAAGACCGCCGGCTCGCCCTTCCGGGATCTCTCCGAGGCCGACCGGGCCTACCTGGAGGGCATCGTCAAGGACTTAAACGCCCAGTTCCAGCGCGACGTGGTTGCGGCCCGCAGGCTTGCGCCCGAGACCGTGGCGGTCATCGCCGACGGCCGGGCCATGACCGGGGAACGGGCCCTGGCCCTGGGGCTCGTGGACGCCCTGGGGGGGCTCGAGGACGCCGAGGATGCCCTCAAGGGGCTGACCGGGCTGTCCGGGAGAAAGGTCCCGGTGGTCTCCGGCCCCAAGCGGAAACGCGGGGCGCTGGAGTGGCTTTTGGGCAGCCGGGCCGAGGGCCTGGGCCTCGATGACGCGGCCGCGCTGGCGCGGTTTCTGACCCCGGCCGGAGCCTCCGGCGAGGCCGGCGGCCTGCCCGAGGTCCTGGCCACGGGGCGGTAAGGAGGATATCTATCCCAGGCAGACCTTCAAGCTGGGATCAGCTTCGCACTGTTCAACAATCGCATTGTACCGCGTTAGAAGACGTTCGACAGTCGGGCGGCAGTCCGAGATTTTGAAGAGGGACCATTCATAGACGTTTGTTGCAAGAAATTGCTCAGCATCCAACAGATCGACGCGATCCCCAATGCCATGTATGTTGAGCAAAGATTCAGCGCCAGCCTTGCTTTCATGAGTGGTGATGATGATCGGGCGAAAGCCAGAATCGATGTTGTTAAGGCATTTCCGCATCAACGCCTCAGCCGGTGCCGTCGTGACGTGAATTACGGTTTCGCCTATGATGAAGTCACCCGAACGGGCGGTTGAAGCATCCGCGACGGAAGCGCCATGGTGAGTGATTTGACCATCTGGAAGAATCGTCTCCAGTTTAGCCCCCACAAGATGCTGAAGGACTGTCCCGGAATAGGTAGTTCCGGGATTGGCTCGTTGTCTCTTTCTGGCTTGTTCTAATAATTCATGGACGGCATGGCTTAATGATTTAGCTTGGTCGTATTTAAGAGAAAATGGCTTTGATTTAAAATGATCTTTGGCTCGTTCCACCCACCATGTCTCAATAGCCTCAATATCGATAATCCTATTGTCGTTGAGCGAATTTAAAAAACAATATAATCTCGCATGAGTCCAAGACTGCCTCTGCTAGTCCGTCCCCCTTCTTCCGCCAGAATGTGGCGGATACCATAGTCTCTAAGGATAGCTTGTACGGATGGTCGACTTAAGCCAGCAACCTGTCCGGTTCCCGGAGTGATGAAATCGCTGGGATTTAAAGGGAAATCTCGCGTCTTTGCCTGTCTGGTCACGTGCAGCATGACGGCGAGTTGCCCCCTCTTATAGATTTTTCTTGAGCGCATGTACTCCATCAACGCGCTGTAAAGATCATTCATGGCGTCGAGCCAGCCTTGATAACAGATGTTTGGCTAAATAACGGACGACCGGAACCGCGACGGCATCTCCCATTGCCCGGTAGCCGTCGTTATATGTTCCAGAAATGATGTAGTCGTCTGGAGCTCCCATAAGACGAGCTGTCTCTCTTACCGTAAATAATCTGGTACGAACTCCTCCAGGTGTCTTAATAACAAGGTATTGTCGGCTACTTCCACCTGCAGGAGTCCGCAGACATCCTGCCAAGCCGTCGAAACGAAGTTCAAGAACCTGCTTTCCATCTCTGATTCGCTTGTAGCCAGGAGCGACAGGAATATTATTATTTATAAAAAAACGCCAATGATGCTCTGGGATAAGCCGTATATTATATTTTGATTTTTTATCATCATCAAATTCTACGTCTTTCTCAAGTAGATCATACAAAGATACAGGAGATGGTTGTGGTTTTGGCAAGCGCCACCATATCCATCCGGAAAGTCCCTTAGTTGCAGTAATGAGTGCCTGAGGATGAAGATAATTTGGCCCATCATCCATCAAGTGAGGAGGAAAACGGAGTTCTTTTTTGATGGCGACAACGAAAACACGTTGTCTTGATTGAGGCAAAAAAAACGCAGCATCTAGCACCATCGCGCCGATAAAATATCCGCGCGACAAGAGTGCGTCGTGTAATTCTCGGTAATTTTGCCCCCCATGGGTGGAAATCAGCCCGAGCACATTTTCAGCCACGAGAATCGGGGGTTTTCGAGGCATTTCATCAATGACACGCAGCCATTCCCAAACAAGGCCGCTTCGACGGCTGCGTAGGCCTTCCATCTTGCCCGCCAGGGACAGGTCCTGGCATGGAAAGCTGGCCCATGAAAGTGTCGCATCAGGTAGTCGTGAACCGGATACCTCAGTTATCGAACCTAGATGCAGAGGCGTGTCAGGATGATTAGCGAGATGCACGGCGGCCTTTTTGGGGCTGATGTCGTTGGCCCATGCAGAAGCAAAATAGGGGGCAAGAGCATAGCCGACCAAGCCGCTTCCCGAAAAAAAATCCAAGAATTTCGGCCTCGTTTCCCTCTTGGCAAAGGGAGCCGAAACTTGCGCACAAGCGTCGAATTCAAAATTCTCGAGCATGGTCATTTAACATGGTCAAAGTGTTTTAAAATCTTCCCCCGAGTCATCGTCGTTCGTCAAGAGGGGCGCTCCCCGAATCTTTCAGTAAAGTGGAGAATTTTGCGGCAAGAAGAGGAATATTTTTTACCTCGCATTCCCAAACAACGATCACGGACCAACCAAGAGCCGTTAAGTCGTTAAGTGCTTTTTTGTCACGAGCGACATTCCTTGAAAATTTTTGAAGCCAATAATTTTGGTTCGTTCGGGGCATCGTGGCACGTGGGCAGCCTTCGTGCCGGTGCCAAAAACAGCCATGAACAAAAATCGCGATCCGCTTTTTGGGCAGAATCACATCAGGCCTTCCAGGCAAATCTTTTCGATGCAGCCGGAAGCGATACCCAAGACGGTGAAGAAGGGAACGGACAATCTTTTCCGGACGTGTGTCCTTCCCTTTGACCCTGGACATGGTCCAGCTGCGTTTCTCTTTTGATATCTTATCCACAAGCGTTCTTGCGTCTCATCCCCGCTCGAATCCGTAGTTCCCCTTGAAGAATTCCTCCACATACCATTCGATCTGGCCGTCGTCGGAAAGCACCATGTCCAGAAGGCGCACCGAGCCCAGGAGGCGCCCGATGAGATCGAGCTTTTCCTCCATGACCGGGCAGACGTACTTGGCCACGGTTCCCGTGACCATGTCCCCCTTGAGCTTCGTATGCAGCCCGAGGCGCTTGAGGATGGCCGCGATGAGCGTGGCCCGCCGTGAGCGGCGGCCGATGTCCGCCGCGCCGCCCTTGAACGAGAAGGTGATGTAGTTGTCGTTGACGTTTAGGCCGCAATAGGCGTCCACCGTGGCGAAGTGGTAGCCCAGCCTGGAATTGAAATTCATATATTCCTTGGACACGGCCGCGTAGTTGGGGCCGCCCATGCGGTCGTCCTGCTCGGGCCCGGCCATGGCCGATTCGGCCACGATGTTCATGAACCCCTTGACGTCCACGCCCACGGCGCCCACCCAGTGCACGTTGGGATGGGTCATGCCCTGGAGAAGGGCCCGGAACGGGACGGAGACGACGTCGGTCACGGAGCACTCGCGGCCGCACTCGGGCATGAACCCGCCGCCCAGGTCCACGGCGTAGATGCGCATGGGCAGGGGGGCCCTGACCCGCAGGGCGAAGGACTGGTCCACGTCCAGGTCCTCGTTGATGCGGAACATCTCGCGCATGGACATCTCGTGTGCGAAGCGGATCACGTCGTGCAGGGTGAGGCAGTGTTCGGGGGAGAAGTTCTCCCCTTCGGGGTCCACGAGATGGAGGACGGCGATTTTTTTCAGGGCCGAGCGCGCCGTCTTGTAGATCGGGCTGCCCTTCATGGGATTGACCGGCCGCTGGCGGTCGAGGATCTGTTCCACCCGGCCGGCGTAGACCACCCGGTTGGTGGCGTCCACGGTGATTTCCTCCCCGTGGGGGATGTTCGCGGTGCCCGTTTCGGTGCCGACCAGGGTCGGGACGCCGAATTCCCGGGCCACGGAGGCCATGTGCCCGGTGACGCTGCCCACGTCGGTGACGATGCCCCGCACCCGCCCGAGCAGGGAGACGTAGCGGGGCGAGGTCTGGGGGGCGACGAGGATGGAGCCCTCGGGGACGTTGAGCAGGGAGTGGTTCGAGGCCACCACGAAGGCCGGGCCGGCCGCCTTGCCCCGGGAGGCCGTGCATCCGCCCTTGAGCAGCACCGGGAACCCGGGGACCTCCTCGGCCGGGGCGTCCTGGTCCACGGCGCAGGACGCCTCCTCGCCCAGAAGATCCAGGCCGAGCGGGCGGGCCTGGAGGATGACCAGCCGGTCCTCCCGGTCCATGGCCCACTCGATGTCCAGGGGGCGTCCGTAGTGGCGCTCCAGGCGCAGGCCGTAGCCGGCCAGGGTGGTGATTTGCTCCTCGGAGAGGCAGGGCGCGCGGGAAAGCGCCTCGGGCACGGGCTCGGTCTCCAGGCCGCTTTCCCCGCCCAGGACGATGCGGGCGCCCTTTTCGGCCACGCGCATGTTCACGGGGGACAGGTCCTTTTTCCCCACCTCGTAGAAATCCGCGGCAGAGGAGCCTTCCACCGCCCCGACCCCGAGGCCCCAGACGGCGTTGACGAGGATCAGGTTTCTGCGGGGGTCGTTGGGGTCGCGGGTGTACATGACCCCGCTGGCCTTGGCGTCCACCATGGTCAGGCACAGCGCGCTCATGACCACGTGGTCGCAGGGATAGCCCTTGCTGCGGCGGTAATAGACCGCGCGCGGGTTGAACACGCTGGCCACCACCTTCTTGTAGGCCGTGGCGATGTCCGCGGGCCGGACATTGAGCACGGAGCTGTGCTGCCCGGCGAAGCTCGACTCCGAATCCTCGCCTAAGGCCGAGCTGCGTACGGCCAGACGCACGTCCGGTCCGAAGTCGCGGGCCAGCTTGTCCGCCTCCTGATGCAACGCCGCCTCCACCTCGGCCGGAAGCTGGCTGTCCATGACCATTCCGCGGGCCCATTCGCTCACCTCCAAAAGCTTGGCCGTGTCGTCGATGTCCAGCCCGCGAAAGGCCTGCCTGGCCTGTTCGAAGATGCGGTTCTGGCGCAGGAACTGATAACAGGCGTAGGCGGTCACGGCGAATCCCCGGGGGGTGGGCAGATGCGCCCGGTTTTTCACCTCGCCCAGGCTTGCGGCCTTGCCCCCGGTTTCCGAGGTGTTTTCCAGGCTCAGGGTCTCCAGGGGCATGATCGCCGCCGTGGGCTCGATCTCCCTTTGGCGCGACAACTCCTGCAAAAGGGTGATGCCGATGCGTTCCACGGCGTCGAAGAGCCCGGGATAGCCGCCGTTCGACAGGGCGTTCAAATCCTCGGCGATGTCGTACACCACCTTGAGCAGGCGTTCGGAGCGATCCAGGATGGTTTCCAGGGTGAACGGCTTTTCCCCGTAGCAGATGCCCTCGATGTCCGTGATGATCTCCAGGGCCATGTTGTTCCCGGCGAGAAGACTCTGAAAATACTGATATTTCTTTTTGTACGTATCCTTGCCCGGAGCGTCGCCCTCCAGGATGCCGCTTTTGCGGAACAGGTTGAACAGATTGAACATGTCATGGCCCTCCTTTCGGACGAAGGCGGACTACAGCGCCGTGGTCATGGTCATGCCGGGCAGCTCGTCCCGGAGGCCGGCCAGCGACTCCCGGGCCCCCAGGGCCACCACGTGGGCGTCCCGCATGGCCTTTTCGAGATACTCCCCGAATCGATGGAAGTCTTCGAGGCTCGAGGCGAAGATTTCCCGGCGCATGCGGTCGCGGCCCGGTTCGTCGTCCCCGGCCAGGATGCGGGCCATGGCCGCGTTGCCCTGGGCGTCCGGAAGCATATAGGCGTCCAGGTCCCCCACGGCCCCGACGATGGCCTGCTTGAGCTCGTCGTCCGAGAGCTCCACGGATTTCAGATACTCCGGCGCGGCCCGGAAAACCTCCAGGGTGCGCGTGGTGTTGGGATCGCGGTAGGAGACGAAGGTCATGGGCCCGGCCAGGCGGTCCAGGGCGCAAAACGCGCCGTAGGCCCCGCCGCGCACCCGCACCCGGTCCCACAGGTAGCCCATGCGCAGGTGCCGGGCGATGACCAGGGCCGAGCCGTGGAACGCGTAGCCGGCCTTTTTCATGTCCACGCCGAGCCCCACGAAATTGACCTGGGCCGGGATGACCACCCCCTCGTACCGGGGAAGCGGCCTGGGCTCCCACGCGGCCGGCGCGCTGTCGCGCGCCGGAAGTCCGGACAGGAAGTCGGCCAGGGCCGGCCTGACACCCTCGAAGCGCTCCCGGTCCAGGGTCACGTTGACCACGGCCCCGCGCCGGTTCACCGCCAGTTCCCGCAATCGTTCCAGGTCGCGCACGACGCCGGGCCAGTCGTTTTGGACCCTTTCGCACAACCCGCGCAGGAAGAACAGGTTTTCCAGGCCGCGCATGCGTTCCGCGGCCCAGCCGGCCCGGCCGAACCGGGCCCGCAGCCGGGCCGAGGCCGCCGCGTGTCCGGCCGGGGCCAGACGGTGCTCGGCCCGGGCCTTGGCGGCCAGGGCCATCTGGGACAGGCGTTCGCGGTCGTCGAGCCTGGCCGAGGTCAGGACATCGGCCATGATCTCCAGCAGGTCGTGCGCCTTGTCGCAGGTGGCCTTGCCGCGAAGAAAGAGCAGGCTTCCGGCCTCGGTCGCGGCGGGCCGGTCCTTGACCGGGGTCAGGAAGACGTCCCGGGAGAGGCCGCCGGTCTTGCGGGCGATGCGCCGGGTCAGGGACACGAAGTCCTCCCGGGCCGTCCCGGTTTCCAGAAGCGCCCTTCCGAAAAGCGGCACCAGGGGCAGGAGCTCTTCCGGCACGCCGGAGATGTCCAGGCCCAGATCCAGATACAGGATGCCGCTGGTGTGCAGGTCATGGAAAAAGAGCCGGGAGTCGCTCAGGGGGGACGCATCGGTGGGGATACGTTTGTTGTCCCGGGGGAGATCGTCGGGGCCGAGCCTGGGGATGGTGGCCAGGGCCTCGGGGGTGTCCGGGGTTTCATGGATGACGCGCAGCCGGGCCTGTTCGGAGGCCACGCGGGAGAGACCATCCGGGCCCATTCCCCTGGCCAGGGCGGCGAGTTGCGCGGCCTCCTCGGCCTCCTCGCGGGCGGCCAGGCCCGGGTCCGGCTCCAGCACCAGGGTGACCCGGTGCGGGTTGTCGAGAAACATGGTCTCGATCGCCCGCTCGAAGACCCGTTCGCCCCGGGCCAGGCGGTCCTTGATCGCGCCGAGCGGGGCCTCGAAGCAGACCCGTTCCAGGGGGTCGCCGTCGTGCAGCCATGTGGTCAGGGACCGCAGCATGAGCGAGAGCCCGCGCGGGAAGGCCCCGGTGTTGTTCTCGCGCAGGGAGAATTCCAGGGAGTTGACCGCGGCCTCGACGGCCTCGGCCGGGGCCCCCGCGTCGGCCAGGGTGCGCAGGGTGGACAGGATGATCTCCTCCACGCGCGGGGCGTTGGCCGGATCGATGCCCTTGAGCCCGGTGGAGAAGGCCATCTGCTTGAGCTCCGTCTCAAGTCCGCCCCCGGCCAGATCCTCCCCCAGTCCGGAATCGATCAGGGCCTTGCGCAAGGGCGAGGACGGCATGCCGATTACGAGGTGCTCGAGCATCTCCAGGACCAGCGCGGTCTCCGGGTCGCGGGCCCCGTGCAGGATCCAGTTGACGGTGACGAAGCCGCGTCCCGCGTCGCCCTCGCCCGAGGCGTAGGGCATGCGGGTATGGCGCGGCCCGGGGAACGCGGGCTGGTCGGCGACGGCCGAGTCCGTTTCCCGGGGGGCGAAGGCGTCGAGGTACGGGGCCAGAAGGCGCAGGCGTTCGGCCGGGTCGTCGTCCCCGTAGAAGAAGATGCGGGCGTTGCCGGGATGGTAGTAGGCCTGGTGAAAGGCCCGGAAGGCCTCGTAGGTCAGGTTCGGGATGTTTTTGGGATCGCCGCCGGAGTCCACGCCGTAGGCCGTGTCCGGAAAGAGCAGGCGCTGGGAGTATTCGGCAAGGACGCTGTCCGGGGAGGAATAGGCCCCCCTCATCTCGTTGAGGACCACGCCGCCCCGCTTCAGGGTTCCGGTTTCGTCGGTTTCGAAGTGCCAGCCCTCCTGGAGAAAGACGTGTTCGGGAATGAGCGGGAAGAACACGGCGTCCAGATAGACGTCCACCAGGTTGTAAAAGTCGCGTATATTGGCGCTGGCCACGGGATAGCAGGTCTTGTCGGGATAGGTGAAGGCGTTGAGAAAGGTCTGCAGGGAACCCTTGAGCAGTTCCACGAAGGGTTCCTTGACCGGATACCGTCGCGAACCGCACAGGACCGAATGTTCCAGGATGTGGGCCACGCCCGTGGAGTCCGAGGGCGGGGTGCGGAACGCCACGCCGAAGACCTTGTTTTCGTCGGCGCAGGAGATGGACAGGATCTGCGCCCCGGTGGCGTCGTGGCGGTACATGACGGCTTTGGCCTCGTATTCCGGGATCATGCGTTCAAAGATACGAGAAAACCCAGGCGTGTCGGACATCTCTCCTCCTTAAGGCGGCATGGTGGTCGGGATCGCGGCGAACGTCAAAGGCCAGGCGCGAAAAGACGGGGCCGAACCTGTCGCGCGACCCGTCCGGAAAAAGCAACCTATCCGAAAACATGGTGGCCAACCATAACTAAACCGCCGGCCCCCCCGGCCGGGGAAGCGGCGTCGGGAACCGGCCGGCCAGGGCCGGGGATGAAAAAAAACGAGAAACGGGAAAAACAAAACTTGAATTTTTTTTAATGAAAGGGTAATGATTCTTCCAAGCCGCATGGGAGCATGGCGGCCAAGGCGGGGCGGGGGGCCGCTTGCGGGGAAAAAAGAGGCCCGGGAAGGATTTGGCCCTTGCTTCGCCGGAAACGAAAAGGTAGTTTGAAGGTGGCGTGCCACCACCGTGTCCCGGCGATCCGCGCAAGAGCCGGGGGTTCCGGGATTGCTCCGTGTTGGGTGCGGAGCGTCGTCGATTCGAGGGTGGCTTAGGCAAAGGCGTGTATTTCCGGATGCAAAGCAACCGAGGAAGGAGGAGCATCATGAAGAAGTTCAATGTTGTTGTGGTGATGCTGATCGCCCTGGTGCTGGGGCTGGTCGGCCCGGCCGCGGCGAAGAAGCAGGTCCCGAAGGTGGACAATTTCATCTTCTTCGTCGACCACTCGAGCTCCATGGCGTTTTCCTACAAGGGACAGCGCTATGTGCAGTTCGGCGGGGTTTCCAAGATCATGATGGCCAAGTCCCTGGCCCGTGAGCTGAACAAGATGATTCCGGAGCTGGGCTACAAGGCCGGTCTGTACACCTTCGCCCCGTACAAGGAATACCTGGGCATGGCCCCCTACACCCAGGCCGGCATGGCTCCCGCCATCGAGAAGATCAAGACCGACTACGAGATCTACGGCCGCCTGACCCCCATGGGCTGGGGCCTGGAAGACCTGGACAAGCTGCCCATCTCCACCCTGTCCGGGAAGACCGGCGTGTTCATCTTCTCTGACGGCGACTCCAACCGCGGCGTGGATCCCGTTGCCGTGGCCCAGTCCCTGAAGGGCAAGTACGGCGACAAGCTGTGCTTCTTCATCGTCGACCTGTCCGACAACAAGCATGGCCAGGAAGTCCTGAAGGCCATCGCCGCCCTGGGCGGCTGCAACTGCATCGAGCTGGGTGAAGAGCTGCTTCGCAACGAGGCCGCCCGCACCAAGTTCCTGGAGTGCGCCCTGTACGAGTGGATCGAAGACGAGATCGTGATCTTCCGCAGCATCTACTTCGACTTCGACAAGTACAACATCAAGAAGGAATTCGTGCCGGTTCTGGAAGAGGGCGTGAGCATCGTCCAGGGCAAGCCCAAGACCCTGGTGATCCTCGAAGGCCACACCGACAGCATCGGTTCCGAACAGTACAACATGGGTCTGGGTCAGCGCCGCGCCGACTCCGTCAAGGCCTTCTTCGTGAAGAAGGGCATCGATGCCAGCCGCATCGAGGCCATCAGCTTCGGCGAGTCCGACCCCGTGGCCACCAACAAGACCGCCCAGGGCCGCGCCCTGAACCGTCGTTGCGTGATCAAGTTCAAGAACTAGCACGCGGGACGCATCGTCCAAACAGCCAGGCGACCCCCTGGGGGTCGCCTGGCTTTCTCGTTTCCACCCAAGGGTATCCCGCATGAAAGCCAAAACAGCCCTCGCCGCAGGCTGCGTTCTTCTCCTGGCCGCCGTCCCGGCCTTCTCCGGAGTCCGGATATTGCCGGTCGGCGCGCCGTTTCCGGCCATCGTCATCGAACAGCCCAAGCAGGAATACGTGGTCAAAGGCGGCGACACAGTCGCCGCGATCGCCAAAAAATTTTCCGTGACCCCGGCCGCCTTGATGTCCGAAAACAACATCAAGGACGCGAAAAAACTGAAGGCCGGCCAGAAGCTGGTCATCTCCGCGCCCGGCAAGACACTCGGTGCCGCCGTTCCGGGTAAGCCGGCCGAGGCCGGGAAGCCCGGCCAGGCCGCCCCGGCGACCCCGACCGCCGAGACCCCGAAGCCCGGCCAGGCCAAACCCTTCGTTCCGGAAGGCACCGCGGTCAAGGCCCCGGCCGGGAAACCCGAGGCCGCGACCGCCGCCGTCCAGCCGGCCCCGGCGGCCGCGCCTTCGGCCGCCGCTCCGACGGCCGCGTCCCGCCACGTGGGCAAGACCGGCATCATCGAAAACGACACCGACGTGCCCAGGGCCATCCGCGAGGAATTCCAGGCCTACGCCAAGAAGTGGCTGGACATGTCCGACGAGTTGGCCGTCGGCACCGAGACCAACAAGAAGATCCGCCAGATCGGGGGCAAGTGGGAGTGCTCCTACCGGGTGATGCTCAAGGACACCATGGGCTCGGAGGTCAAGCGGGTCTACTACGACCACACCCCCTACGTGGGGCACATCACCTACCGCATCATTTCCTACCGTTGCGAGGCCCCGACCAAGGAGGCCGCGCTCAAGGGGCCGTTCGAGTCCAAGGAGGAGAGCGTGCGGGAAATCTTCAGCTATTCCGGGAAAAACAAGGCCTGGCGCTAAGGCCTCCGCGCCGGAAGTCCGTCAAAGACAAGCCCGCCACGGACCACGCCCGCGCGTGATGACCGTGGCGGGCTTTGCGCGTTTCGCGGAATGGAAGTCAGATTCCTTCCCGGTCCGAAGAACCGGCCGCCCGGCGTTTGAGCCAGCGAAAGGAGCGCACGCCGTGGGCCATCTCCACCAGCCGCCTGCCGCCCAGGCGCAGGAAACACCATAGCGGGGCCGGACCGAGCCGGACCCCGGCGAAAATCAACTCCCGCAAGGCCAGGGAGGCGGAAAGCTCGGGATAGACGTCCCGGGCCAGCCCCCGCAGATAGGCGGCTCGGGCGTCGCCGCCGGACAGGCCGACGGCCGCGGCGTCCCCGGCCAGTTCCCCGCTGCGCAGGGCGTAGTAGATGCCCTCGCCGAAAAGATTCTCCACCAGCCCCGCCGCGTCCCCGGCCAGAAGCGCGCGATGCCGCGCCGGGTTTTTCAGGAAATTCCCGTAGGGCAGCAGATGGGCCCCGGAGCGGTCCAGCCAGCGGCGCGACAGGCCGAGAAAATCCAGGAAGGCCGCGAAACGGTCCCGGACGCGCGGTTCCTTTTCGTGCGCAAGGCCCCCCAGGCCCACGGCCACCCGGTCGCCGTGGGGGAAGACCCAGCCGTAGCCGGTGCGGATGAACCCGGCGTAGACCGTGGGGAAATCGTCACGCAGGTCGGGATGGGCCGGGGCGGCGAGGGCCGGATCGGCGCGGTCGATGAAGCATTCGAACCCCATGCCCAGGCGCGCCTTCCAGGCTTTCACGTCTCCGGGAAAGGCGGCGCGGACCGCGCTTGCCGCGCCGTCGGCCCCGATGATGTAGCTGGCCGCGTAGGTCCGCCCGGCCGAGGAGACCACCCGCCCCTTTGCGATGTCGGCCTCGCGCACGGCCTCGCCGAAGCGCACCTCGGCGCCGGCGGCCATGGCCTGGCGCGCGAGCCAGTCGTCGAACGACCGGCGGCGGACGAAGTGGAAGGGGAAAAACATGGTATCCCGGGCCACGGCGACCCCGCGATGCCGGATGCGGTAGCCGTCGGCGCGGTGGGTGATCACGCCCTGGTCCATGAGCGCCTCGGGCGGGGTTGCGTAGAGCCGCGTAAGGACGTCCATGGTTTTCCAGGTCAGGAGGCCGGCGCACAGCTTGTCGCGGGGAAAGGCCGCCCGTTCCAGGACCAGGACCCGAGCCCCGGCCCGGGCCAGGACCAGGGCCGCGGCCGCCCCGGCCGGACCCGCGCCGGCGATGAGCACATCGTGCCCGTTGTGGCTTGGCATGTCGCGTCCGGCGCAGCTCCGGCCCACGGCCGGGTTGAGTTTGCCCTCCCAAGCGGCTACACATGGCCTGGAACGGGGAAGAAACGGCGCGGCCCGGGGACATGGGCCACGGGCCGTCACAAACGTCACATGGATGTCTGCGTGCCGCAAAAAGAACGGAAAATCAACGCGGTGGTGTTCGATTTCGACGGCACCCTGGCGCATCTGGTCATCGACTTCACGGAAATGAAGCGACGGGTCGCCGCTGCCGCCTCGGCCTGGCTCGGCCGTCGCCCCGAACCTAATGGAACGCCCGCCTTGGAATGGATCGAGGAACTGGCCCGGGACATCGAGGTCGGCCAGGCGGGACAGGGGCGGCGTTTTTTCGATGCGGCCCACGCCGTTATCCGGGATATGGAATGCGAGGCCGCGTCGCGCGGCGGCCTCTTCCCCTTTGTGCGGAAAATGCTGCGGGACCTGGGCGGGCGGGGCGTGGACACGGCCATCATCACCCGCAACTGCGCCCAGGCCGTGGAGGCGGTGTTCCCGGACGCCCTGGACTATTGCCGGGCCGTGCTGCCCCGGGAGGCCGTGGCCCGGGTCAAGCCCGACCCCGGACATCTCCGGTCGGCCATGGAGATTCTGGGTGCCTTGCCGGAAACGACGCTCATGGTCGGGGACCACCCCCTGGACATCGAGACCGGCCGCCGGGCCGGGACGCGCACGGCCGGGGTGGCCTCGGGGCGGATATCCCGGGAGGCCCTTCTCGCGGCGGGCGCGGAGTTCACGGCCTCCGACGCCCGTGAGCTCGTGGAGACGCTTTTTTCGGGGGGGGCGTGAAACAGGCGGTCCTGATTGTCTGTGCGGCGATTCTCGTCTGCGCCTGCGCGGCCACGCCTCCCAAGCGGCAGTATGCCTCGGCCGACGAGAAGAACATCGAGACCCTCGTTGAAAAATACGTCGCCGCCTGGAACGCCGGCGAGGAAAAGGCCATCTTGCGCCTGTACGCCGACGACGCCCGGATGGTCGCCCGGCTGGCCCATGCCCACAAGGTGCTCAGGAAAAAAGACCTGGCCGCGAATCTGTCCTACATCCTTACGGAACAGGCCCGGGCCAGACTGAACCTCGAGCTTCAGAAACCGCTTGGCATCGAGATCAGGGGCGAGTCGGCCCAGGTGCGGGCGCTGTTGCGTCTGTCCTTCACGGACCAGGGCGATGCCGTGACCGTGCTCGTGGACCAGAAGCTCACCCTGAGGCGGGAGAACTATTTCTGGAAGATCGTGCGCGAAATCCCCGAGCCCGTGGGCGCGGTCGCGCCGGATGCGCCCCCGGGCGGACCATGATCGCGCCGTGGCGCGCCTAGTGGTTGCGGCCGTAGATTTCGGTCAGATAGGCCAGGCGTGCGGCCAGATCGTCGGACAGACGGTCCTCGGTCAACCGCCAGGACCAGTTGCCCTTGGCCACGGACGGCCGGTTCATCCTCCCTTCCGCCCCAAGCCCCAGCAGGTCCTGCATGGGCAGGATGGCCGTGCGGCACACGCTGGTCATGGCCAGCCGGATCATGGTCCAGGCGATGTCGTCGGGTCCCATGTCCCGGCCGATATAGTCGAAGAACACCCGCCGCCCGGCGTCGTCGAGTTCGCTCAGAAACCAGTCCCTGGTGGTGGTGTTGTCGTGGGTGCCGGTATAGACCACGCCGCCCGGCTCGTGGTTGTGCGGGGCGTCGCGGTTTTCGGCGATGCCCGGTCCGAAGGCGAACTGCAGGATCTTCATGCCCGGGAACCCGAAACGGTCCTTGAGCTCCCGGACCTCGGCGGTGATGACCCCGAGATCCTCGGCGATGATGGGCAGGGTGGGGAAGCGGTGCAGGAGTTCCTTGAACAGGGCCTCCCCCGGGGCCTTGACCCACCGGCCCCTGATAGCGGTCTTCTCGGCGGCGGGAATCTCCCAGTAGGCCTCGAATCCCCGGAAATGATCCAGGCGGATGAAGTCGAAAAGCCGGAAATTGTACTCCATGCGCCGGGTCCACCAGGCGAAGCGGGTGGCTTCATGGGCGGGCCAGTTGTAGACGGGATTTCCCCATCTCTGGCCGGTCTCGCTGAAATAATCGGGCGGCACGCCGGCCACGAAAAGCGGCAGGCCGTCCGCGTCGAGCTTGAAGAGATCCTGGTTGGACCAGGCGTCGGCGCTGTCCAGGGTGACGTAGATGGGCGCGTCGCCGATGATCAGGATGTTTTTTCGCGAGGCGTGGCGGCGCAGGTCCTGCCACTGGCCGGCCAGCAGGTACTGGGTGAAGGCGATGAAACGCATCTCCTCGGCCCAGCGCTCCCGCACCTCGGCCAGGGCCTTTGGCTCGCGCCGGCGCAGTTCCCGGGGCCACCCGGTCCACTCCTGGCCGCCGCGCTCCGCCTTGATGGCCCGGAAAAGGGCGTAGTCCTCGATCCAGAAGGCGTTTTGGGCCATGAAGGCCGCGAATCCCGGGTCCGCGTCCAGGCCGGAACGCCGTCCGGCGTAGACCCGGCGCAGGAGGTCGTTCTTGAAGGCCTCGGCCTTGTCGTATTCGGCCCGGGCCGGATCGTCCTGGATGTATCCCTCGATCTCGCCGGGTTCGAGATGGCCGTCCTCCACGAGCTTTTCCGGACTGACCAGGATGGGGTTGAGGGCGAAGGCGGAATCGCCGCTGTAGGGCGAATTGCCGATGAAGGTCGAGGTCGGGGTGAGCGGCAGTATCTGCCAGTAGGACTGGGCCGCCCGACTGCAGAAATCGATGAACCGGCGGCCCGCCGGTCCGAAATCGCCCACGCCGAAGCGTGACGGCAGGGACGTGACGTGCAGCAGGATGCCGTTTCCTCTGCGTTTCATGGTTCCTCCGGGGAAGGTGGTGGCGGCAGTCTACCCGGAGAGCATGGCCGGGGCAATGGGCGGAAACCGGGTCGGGACCGCGCCGAATGGCCGCCGGGCTCGGGGTCGGCGGGAAAGTCGGCGGCAGCACGGCTCGGCAAGGCCTCGCGCTCCCGCCTCCTTTCCCGGCGACCCCAAGCCCGGTTCCTCAGGAAAGACTTGGGTTATGGGCCCTGAGCCACAGCTGCAAAACGAGCAGGGTCCACAATTCCTTTCGGTGGTCGCGCACGCCGTTCTGGTGTTCGGCGCGCAGGGCGGCCACGGTTTTGGGATCGAACAGGCCCTGTTTTTTGAGAAAGGCCTCGCCAAGCAGTTCGTCCATGTGGGGTTTGAGGGTTTCGCGCAGCCACAGGGCCGAGGGGATCAGGAAGCCGCGTTTTTTCCGGGCGAGGATCTCCCTGGGCAGGATGTCGGCCACGGCCTTTTTGAGGAGGTATTTGCGCGTCCCGCCGCGCAGTTTCATGCGGATGGGCAGGCGGCAGGCGAATTCGGCCAGATCGCGGTCCAGGAAGGGGGCGCGGACCTCAAGGGAGTGCATCATGGAGCAGCGGTCCACCTTCACCAGGATGTAGTCGAGCATGTACTGCCGGGCGAAGACGTAGAAGACCTTGGCCAGGGGCGCGTCGGCCAAAAAGGCGTCGAAGAGGCGGATGGTCGGCTCGAAGAGGCGGGCCGGCTCCAGAAAGGCCGTGTCGGGATGCCGCCACAGGGAGAGCTGGGCCTCGGGGGAGAAGGCCGAGAGCCAGGTCTGGACGCGCAGTTCGCGGGGAGCGGCCACGCCGGCCAGAAAGGTCCGGGCCACGCCCCTGGGGTTGACGTAGCCCGAGGACTGGGGGAGCCGCGCGGCGAGGGGCTCGATCAGGCCCTTGCGCAGAAACGCCGGGAGCCGCAGGTATTTTTCGGCCAGGTTGAAGGCCGGATAGTATTCGTAGCCGGCGAACAGTTCGTCCGGCCCGTCGCCGCCCAGGGCCACGGTGACCTTCTCCCGGGTGACCTTGGAGAGCAGGAAGGTCGGGACGATGGACGGGTCGGCCATGGGTTCGTCGAAGCGGCCGACGATCTCCGGGAGCAGGCCGCCGCATTCGGCGGCGCTGAGGATGCGTTCGTGGTGGTCGGTGGCGAAGCGTCCGGCCACGGCCCTGGCATAGGGGGATTCGTCGTAGCTTTTCTCGGTGAACCCGATGCTGAAGGTTTTGACCGTGGCCGACATGCCGGCCATCAGCGCGGCCACGGTGGAGGAGTCGATGCCGCCGCTCAAAAAAACGCCCAGGGGCACGTCGCTGACCAGGCGGCGCTTGACGGCCTGGGCCAGAAGCAGGCGCAGGCGCTCGCACAATTCGTCCTCGGTGTGGGGCGTGTCCGGATCGGGCGGGGGCAGGTCCCAATAGGGGGCGGTGGAGACCTCGCCGTCGCGAAGAAGCAGAAAATGGGCCGGCCGGAGTTTCTTGACCTGCCGGTAGATGCTTTCCGGGGTGGGCACGTATTCGTAGGACAGAAACCGGGCCAGGGCCTTTGTGGTGACGTCGAGGGAGAGAAACGGCAGGGCGCGCAGCGCGGTCAGCTCCGAGGCGAAGGCGAAGACGCCCTTTTGCAGGGTGTAATAGAACGGCTTTTTGCCGAAGCGGTCCCTGGCGGCGAACAGGGTGCGGGTACGCGCGTCCCACAGGGCGAAGGCGAACATGCCCTCGAAGTCGTCGAGACAGTCGGGCCCCTTCTCCAGCCAGGCCTTGAGAATGACCTCGGTGTCGGAATTGGTGCGAAAGACGTGGCCCCTGGCCGCGAGTTCGCGGCGTATCTCCCGGTAGTTGTAGATTTCGCCGTTGAAGGTGACGGCCACCCGGCCGCCGCAATCGGTCATGGGCTGGCCGCCGGTGGACAGGTCGATGATGGACAGGCGGCGATGCCCCAGGGCGGCGGGCCCTTCCAGGAGATGCCCCTGGCCGTCGGGCCCCCTGTGCCGCAAGGCGCCGGTCATGGCCTCAAGCCAGGCCAGACGCGTTTCGGAGGGCGGGACGGCCTGGGGATCGAGGTGGACGAAGCCGGCGATGCCGCACATGGCCTAGGCCTTTTCGGGCCGGTCGGCGGGTTCGCCCGGTACGCGAACCGAGGGATCGTCGGGGCCGTCCTGGAAAAGCCGCATGAGGGTTCGCGTGTTCTCCCTCGGATCGAACATGGACAAGACCTTTTCGCGCCCGGCCAGCCCCATGGCCACGGCCTTGTCCCGGTCGGCGGCCAGCTCCCTGACGGCCCGGGCCAGTGCGGCCGGATCCCTCTGGGGGATGAGCCGGCCGGTCTCGCCGTCCGCGATCACCTCGGGGATGCCGCTGATGTCCGTGGCCACCACGGGCAGGCAGTGGGAGAGGGCCTCCATGATGACGTTGGGGATGCCGTCGCGGTCGCCGGTTCGGTGGATGACGCTGGGCATGACGAAGATGTCGCTCGCGGCGTAGAGTTCCGCGATGCCGTCGTGGGAGACGAATCCCGGCAGGCGGATGCGGGAGGCCAGGCCGAACCTGTGCCTGAGCCATTCCAGGCGCGGTCTTTGGAACCCCGATCCGACCAGGGTCAGGGTGAAGGGGAACTCCTCGTCGGCAAGGATGCGGCAGGCCCGCAGCAGCACGTCGAACCCCTTGGTACGGCAGAAGCGGCCCACGGCCAGCAGGCGGTAGGGCGGCGCCATGCGCACCGGGGCCATTTCCCGGCTGGCCAGGGTCAGGCTGTTGTAGACCAGATGGATCTTGTGCGCGTCGCTGTTGTCCGCGAAACCGGCCAGATAGCCCAGGTTGGCCCGGTTGTTGGTGTGCACGAAGCGGGCGGCGCGTATTTTGTCCGCCAGGGCCCCGTCCTGGGGGTGGATATCCCCGGCCCGGCCGGAAAAGGAAAAGGAGACGCCGAGCAGCGCGGCGGCCACCATGGCGGCCGTGGCCGGCCCGTTGGCCCATCCGGCGTGCACGTGGGTCACGCCGCCGGCCTCCATGAGCGTGGCCAGCCGAAAGCCGGCCAAAAAGGCCCACAGGTTCTCGCCGGCGACCTCCAGGCAGCTCCAGCGCCGCCAGGGTATCGTCCGCCACAGGCGGGCGACCACGTCCGGACGGCGTTTGCGCCAGGAAAGGATGTCCGTGACGATGTCGGGGAGCGCCCCGGCCCCGAGGCGGATCACATCCTTCGCGACAGTCAGCATCTCCCGGGACAGGCCCTTGCGGGCCAGGCCATACAGGGAATAGACGGATACGGGGAGGCCCATGTCCTGAAGGTTCCTGACCTCGCGGAAGATGAACATCTCCGAGGGAAGTGGGAACCATAAAAGCACATAGGCGATCTTGGAGGGGTTCAAGCGGTCTTCTCGTGGAAAATTGTTGCGGCGGCAACGCTGATTTGTGCCCGGGAGACTTGTAATCCATGGCTTGGTCGTCTGTAAAGCCGGGGAGTGTTTCCTGCCCGGAACGATTGCGCCCAAGCGGCGATAAGGCTAGTGAACACGGAGAGGTGGGCAGCCCGCCTTGGGGTTCGGCAGGGCCGCGAAAGGCGCCGGACCTCAAGGCTTGTGGTTGCCGTTTTGAGGTCACGGGATGCGTAACCGGCGTCTCACGCGGGTCGGGGGAAGTATGGCCAAGGGTGACATCACGCGCGATGGAATCGAGAGCGAGCTCGAAATCATAGAGTTTTTCATCGATGAACAGGCCGAGGAGGGGAAGGAGGCCTACCGGGCGTATTACGGCATAAGCGTGGCCAAGGTCCTGGAGATCATCCGCATACCCAGGGTCACGGAGATGCCCAACACGCCGCATCCGAGCGTGGTCGGCACGTTCAATCTCCGTTCCCGGGTCATCCCGCTCATCGATCTGAGCCTGTGGCTGGGCAAGCCCATGGTGCGCGACGCGAACACGAAGGTCATCGTGACCGAGTTCAACACGGTGATCAACGCCTTCATGGTCTCGGGGGTGACCCGCATCCACCGCCTGAACTGGGACGAGGTCGAACCGCCGCGAGGCTACACGGCGGCCTTTGCCAGCCACAGCTTCACCGGGGTGGTCAAATTCCGGGACCGGATCGTGCTGTTGCTGGACATGGAGCGGATCCTCATGGATTTGAATCCGGCCCTGGCCATGCGCATGGACCGGGCCGGCCGGGAGCGGCCGGCGGCGGCGGCCGGGCACAAGACCCTGGTGGTGGACGATTCCGAGGCCATCCGCAAGCTTATCGCCTCCTATCTGGAGGCCGACGGGTTCACCGTGATCCAGGACATCAACGGCCGGAACGCCTGGGACAGGATCGAGGCCGTCAAGCGGGAGGCCGCGGCCTCGGGGCGGCCCATCCCGGACTACCTGAACCTGGTGGTCACGGACATCGAGATGCCGTCCATGAACGGCTACGCCCTGTGCTCCCGGATCAAGGCCGATCCGGCGCTTAGGGGCCTTCCGGTGATCCTGTTCTCGTCCATCATCAACGACCGGATGTACGAGAAGGGGCGGGAGGTCGGGGCCGACGACCAGGTGACCAAGCCGGAGATCGAGACCCTGGCCGAACGGGCCAAAAGGCTCATCGAACCGGATCGGGGATGATATCCCGCGTTCCCCGCCCGTCCGGCCGACGCGGCGAACCGGGGGGCGGGCCGGTCCGAGGCTTGCCCGGAGGCCGGATTGTGTTTTAGGGAACGGATGCGCCGGCCATGACGGACGGTCGCGGCACGGAGGGATGGCCGAGCGGTCGAAGGCGGCGGTCTTGAAAACCGCAGGCGCGCGAGCGCCCGGGGGTTCGAATCCCTCTCCCTCCGCCAGAAGTGTCGTATCCGCCTGAATCCCAGGCGTATGGAGGATCGAGCCGGCAGCCCACGCCGGCTTTTTTTTGCCGACAATTTCCTGGTTCCGAAAGCGGACGGCCTGGCCGCGCCGGGGAAGAACCCCGGATCCGCGTGAAGGAAGGACGAGATGAAAAATAATTTGACTATCAAAATATCATGGCATATTATATTTTTGTTTTCAAATTTTTTGTCTTTCAAGGGAGTATGCCATGATCGGACGATTCGCCACGCCCGGGGGCTACAAGGATCTCGTGGACCTCAAGGAATTCTCCTCCTGCGCGCTGGGGGGGGGCCTGGCCCTGGCCGCCTGGCTGTGGGGGCATTTCGGGTGGCAGCCGCCGTATTTGGCCACGGCCCTGGCCCTGGCCTCGGTTGCGGTCAACGGGCTGCCCATCGTCTGGGGGGCGGTTCTGGGCCTTTTCGAGAGACGGCTGAACGTGGACGAACTGGTCGGTCTGGCCATCGTGGCCTCGGTGGTCCAGGGCGAGTTCCTTACCGCGGCCGTGGTGGCCTGGATCATGACCCTGGGGTCGCTGGTGGAGGAGATCGTCGGGGATTCGGCGCGAAAGTCCATCCAAGCCCTGGCCCGCATGACCCCGGACACGGCCGAGGTGGTGGACGACGCGGGCGTCCGGCGCACGGTGCCGGTTTCCGAGGTGCGGGCCGGGGACCGGGTCGTGGTCCGGCCCGGGGAGCGGATCCCGGTGGACGGCGAGGTGGTTTCCGGGGTCACGGCCGTGGACGAATCCTCGGTGACCGGCGAGGCCATGCCCGTGACCCGGGGCGTGGGCGACGAGGTGTTCGCCGGGACCTTGAGCTACAACGGGGTGATCGAGCTTTTGGCCACCCGGGTGGGGGCGGATACCACGCTGGGGTTGGTGGCCCGTCTGGTGACCGAGGCCGAGGCCGACAAACCCCGGGCCGCCAGGGTGGTGGACGCCTATGCCAGGTGGTTCACTCCGGTGGTGTTGTGCTGCGCCGGTCTGGCCTGGTGGTGGTCCGGGGAGGTGGACCGGGCCGTGGCCGTATTGGTGGCCGGGTGCCCGTGCGCCCTGCTCATGGCCGGGCCCACGGCGGCCGTGGCCGCCGTGGCCAGGGCCGCCCGCTGGGGCATCCTGGTCAAGGGGGGGCGTCCGCTGGAGGAGGTGGGCCGGGTGGATGCGGTGCTTTTCGACAAGACCGGCACACTGACCCTTGGCGAGCCCGTGGTGGAGGAGATCGTGCCGGCGCCCGGCGTGGACCGCGCCGAGCTTTTGGCCGCCGCCGCCAGCGCCGAATACCACTCCACCCATCCCCTGGCCCGGGCCGTCCTTTCGGCCGCCGCCAATGACGGCATCGTCCCGCAACGGGCCCAGGAGTTTCTCAGCGAGGCCGGGATCGGGGTCCGGGCGCGGCTGTGCGGCCGGGAGATCGAGGTGGGCGGGATGGGGATCGTCGCGGACAAGCCCCTGCCGCCGTCCCTGGATGCGGCCCTGTCGGCCGTCGTGTCGCGCGGGGCCACGCCGCTGGTGGTCCTTCGCGACGGGGCCGTCATGGGGATCATGGCCGTGACCGACGCCGTCCGGCCGTCGGCCCGGTCTTCGGTGGCGGCCTTGCGGGACATGGGCGTGGCCCGGGTGGGCATCCTGTCCGGGGACCACGGCCGGTCCGTATCCGCCGTGGCCGCGTCCCTGGGCATCGACGAGTTGTGGCCGGGCCTTGCCCCCGGCGACAAGCCGCGCATCGTGGGGGAGTTCCAGGAGGACGGCCGCCGGGTCATGTTCGTGGGCGACGGCATCAACGACGCCCCGGCCCTGGCCCGGGCCGACGTGGGCGTGGCCATGGGCGCGGCCGGCACGGACGTGGCCCTGGAGACGGCCCAGGTGGCGCTGACCAGGGACGACATGAGCCGGCTTCCCCTGCTGCTGGGCCTGTCGCGGCGCATGCGGCGGGTGATCCAGATCAATATCGTCGTGGGGCTCATGTCCAACGCCCTGGCCGTGTTGGGCGGTTCCTACGGCCTTTTGAGCCCGATCGCGGCCTCGGTGTTCCACAACGCCGGGTCCATCCTGGTGGTCATGTCCTCGGCGGCGCTGTTTTTTGCGGCCGGCTCGGGCGATGGGGAGCTCGCGCCGGAGCGGGCGGAGGGCTGACGGAGGGAAACCGGGAAGCGCCCCCGGAGGCCGGGGAGGACGCCTTTGAAGGGCGTTTCCTTCCTGGACCTTTCCGCAAAAATATCGGCGGACTTGGCCTGATGCGCCCCGGAACGAGAGAGAGGGGGGAATCGGGGGACATATGGACGGCATTGAGGAATTGACGCGGCTTTTGATCGAGTTCTACGAGCGGTTCTCCTCCTGGGAGCAGGGGGTGGTGCGCGAGAGCGGGCTGACCCTGCCCCAGATGCATACCCTGGAGATCATCGGGGCCGCCGGCGAACTCCGCATGAAGGAACTGGCCGAAAAGATGGGCGTGACCACCGGGTCCCTGACGGTCCTGGTGGACCGGCTGGTGCGGGCCGGGCTGGTGGAGAGAAGGCCCGACGAACGGGACCGCCGTTCCATCCGGGTGGGACTGACGCCCGAGGGGCGAAAGCACTTCGAGGAGCACCACCAACTGCATCTGCAGCTCTCGCAGGATATTTCCGGGGCGCTTTCGCCGGAGGAGGCCGAGCGTTTTCCGGAAATGCTCAGAAAGATCACGGACCGCCTCTAGCGCCACGTCCCGTAAAAAATACGGCAGTATTTTTTAAAAAATAAGTATTTCAACCTGTTGTTTTCAAAATCCGTATACACGGAATTCGAGGACACGAGCGACGCGCCCGCGACATGGCTTGCGTCCGCGGCCGGGACGGATGGAACATGCCCGAGGACCGGGTCTTCACGGATCGGGGCATGGGCCGGTCAGGCGACGGATGCGGCCGTGAACAAGGCGTCCGCGGAGACGATATTGCCGTTTTTGTCGAAAAACGCATCGTAAAGGCCTTCGCAGCGAAAGCCCAGGCCCGCGAGGAAGTCCCGAAGTTCCGGGAACAGGGGCTGGCCGTCGTAGAGCGGGAAAAAGGCGGTCTCGGCCAGGATGAGTCGCGCCCGGGGCAGGATGCCCAGGGCCCCGCGCAGGGCGGCCAGTTCATAGCCCTGCAGATCCAGCTTCACGATGTCCGCGCCGTCGGGCAGGACCGCATCCAGCCGGACCACCGGGACCTCGATCCGGGCGGTCTCGCGCAGCGTCTGCCCGGCGTACTTGTCGTGGATGCCGGTGGGGGCAAGCACCGAGGACAGGGTGCGGCGGCTCAGGACCGTCAGCCTCGCCGTGCCCGGCCGGGGTCCCAGGGCGCTGGCGTGGACCGTGACCCCGGGCGCGGCGGCGAAGCGCTTTTCGAGCTTGCGGGCCAACTCCGGCAGGGGCTCGAAGGCCTCCACCCGGCAGGCCGGGAAAAGCTCCAGGAAGCGCTGCGTGATCCGGCCCTTGTTGGCCCCGCCGTCCACGATGACCGGGTCGGGGATGGGGCACAGTTCGGCCAGCCGGGCGATGGGGTCGCCGTGGCGCGGAGCGGTCCGCGTGGCGGAAGCGGGGATGGTCATGGGTCGGGGCTTCCCGGCCCCCTCGAGGACGGCGGCGCGGGGTCGGGGGCGACGTCGCTTTCGTGGACGTGGGGGAACAGCGGCAACGCCAGGGTGAAGACGGCCCGACCGGCGTCGTGGGCGTAGGTCAGAAGCCCCCCCATGTTCTTGACCAGCCGCCTGGCCAGGGCCAGTCCGCCGTTCTGGCCGCTTTCCTCGAAGGGCAAGAAAAGCCGTTCCGGCTCCTTTGCCGGTTCCTTTTCCGGAAACGACACCGCAAGACGCGAAAATCCGCCGTCAGACCAGGCCACGATATCCATGGCGCCGCCATCGGGAAGGCTCGCGGCGGCATGGCGCACCAGGGTCGTCACCACCTGGCGCAGCATCTGCGGGTCCTCCTCCACATCGGCCGTGTGCGGCCTGATCTCGGTCCGGCACACGATGCGCCTGACCCGCAACTCGTTTTCCAGGGCCTCCAGGGCATTCGCGACAACGGTTTCCAGGGGGCATCGGACCGGATGGGGGGTCAGCGGGTGCAGGTAGTCCCGGATCCTGTTCACCAGCGCCTCGAGGCGGCCTGATTCGGCCAGGATGATCTCCGTCTCCCGGGCCTCGGGATGACGGTCGTGGAGGCGTTTGGCGAACCCGGCGATGGAAAGGAGCGGGTTCCGTATCTCATGGGCCACCTCGGCGGCGACCGCCCCCAGGGTCTTGAGCTTTTCCTCCTGGACGGAGAGCTTTTCCAGTTCCACCCGGTCGGTGATGTCGAAGACCATGCCCTCCACCAGGGGCCCGGAGCCCTCGGGATCGGGCGACGCCGGCATGGCCTTGAGAATGGCGTGGATCGTGGTTCCGTCCTTGCGCACGAGCCGGCAATCCAGGGCCTGGGTCTGGTTTTTTTCGGAGAAGGCCAGGTCAAGGGCGGCGCGCACCGTGTCCCGGTCTTCCGGATGGACGCGATCGAGGAGCCATCCGGGCCGGGACAGGGCCTTGGTCCGCGAGAAGCCGAGCATGGACCGGCAGGCCTTGTTGATGAACTCCAGGGAAAAGTCCCGCCGCAGGGCGAAGACCAGAAGCGGCAGATTCTGGACCAGGTTGGAGTAGCGGGCCTCGGCGCGAAGCATGCGCTGTCGGACTCCGGCGGCGTCGATGGCCGTTTTTACGGCGTGTTCCAGGAGTTCGTAGCTCTCGACGGGCTTTTGGATGTAGTCGGTCACGCCGCGCTTGAAGCTTTCCACCACGTCGCCGACCTCGCCCCGTCCGGAAATGACGATGACCGGGGGTTTTTCGGGGAGCTCGGCGAGTCCGGAGAGGAAGCCGAACCCGTCAAGCACGGGCATGCGCAGGTCCAGAAGGATCAGGGCGGGGCGATCCCGGACAACGGCCGCGAGGCCCTCGCGGCCGTCGCCGGCGACGGCGGTGCGGTAGCCGGCGCCGGAAAGCCACAGGGAGATGGTTTCACGCAGTGAGGGGTCGTCGTCGACGATGAGGATCAACGGGCGTTTTGCGTTCATGCGCGGTCCTCCTCGGTGGCGGAGGGACAGGGGATGACGCAGTATGCCGGGTCGGCCGGGAAACGGCAAGGGGGCACGGTGGCGGAAACAGGTCAACGAATGAGCGGCAAAAATGTTCCATAACGGAAATTCTTTCTTTTAAGAAATAAATATTGCAAAAATGTAAATTCAACACTAATTGTCCTGCCGGGGGCGAAATGGGAAACGCGGCGCGGAACTCGCCGCCGGACATCTCCGGCGGGCGACGACCGAAGTCCCGTCTTCGCCTCGGAAACGGCCGCCTCGCGGCCAAACTTCTCAAGGGGGATTCCCAATGAACGCGGCGGATACGGCTTTCGTCCTCATCTGCGCGGCCCTGGTGCTGTTCATGACCCCGGGGCTGGCCTTGTTCTATGGCGGCATGGTCCGGGCCAAAAACGTCCTCGGCACCCTCATGCACAGCATGGTCATCGTGGGGGTGGCCTCGCTGGTCTGGGCCGTGATCGGCTATACCCTGTCGTTCGGTTCGGACATCGGCGGCGTCATCGGCGGGCTGGACTTCTTCGGGCTGGGCGGCGTGGGCCTGGAGGCCAAGGAAGGGGTGCCCAACATCCCGCATCTGGCCTTCATGGTCTTTCAATGCATGTTCGCGGTCATCACCCCGGCGCTTATCACCGGGGCCTTCGCCGAACGCATCAAGTTCACCGGTTTCCTGCTGTTCACCATCCTGTGGCTCATCTTCGTCTACAGCCCCATGTGCCACTGGGTCTGGGGCGGCGGCTGGCTGGCCGGCCTGGGCGCCCTGGACTTCGCCGGCGGCGCGGTGGTGCACATGAGTTCGGCCGCCTCGGCCCTGGCCTGCGCCATCTACCTGGGCAAGCGCGCCGGCTACGGCAAGCAGGCCTTCATCCCGCACAACCTGCCCCTGACCGTGCTCGGCGCGGCCATCCTGTGGTTCGGCTGGTTCGGCTTCAACGCCGGTTCCGCCCTGGCCGCCAACGGCCTGGCCGCCAGCGCCTTCACCACCACCCACATGGCCGCCGCGGCCGCGGCCGTGGGCTGGATGGTCGTGGAGTGGATCCATCGCGGCAAGCCCACCACCCTGGGATTCGTCTCCGGCGCCGTGGCCGGCCTGGTGGCCATCACCCCGGCCGCCGGATTCGTCACGGTCATGCCCGCCATCCTCATCGGGCTTCTGGCCGGCGGCATCTGCTACGGCGGCGTGCTCCTCAAGCACCTTTTCGGCTACGACGACTCCCTGGACGTGGTCGGCATCCACGGCCTGGGCGGCACCTGGGGCGCCCTGGCCACCGGGCTTTTCGCCACCAAGGCGGTCAACGAGCTCGGCAACGACGGCCTGTTCTTCGGCAATCCCGGACAGCTCTGGGTCCAGTTCGTCTCCGTCGTGGCCACCTGGGCCTTCTGCTTCGTCATGACCATGATCCTGCTCAAAATCGTGGACGCCCTGACCGGCATTCGGGTAAGCTCCGAGGACGAAAACAAGGGGCTCGACGTCTCCCAGCACAGCGAAGTGGGCTATCAACTCTAGGCCCGCGAAGGAGCACCATTCATGAAGAAGATAGAAGTCATCACCCGGCCCTACAAGCTCGACGAAATCAAGGAAGCCCTCACCGCCGTCGGCATCAAGGGCATGACCGTCTCCGAGGTCAAGGGCTTCGGCCGCCAGCGCGGACATACCGAGGTCTACCGGGGCGCGGAATACCAAGTCGACTTCGTGCCCAAGGTCAAGATCGAACTCGTGGTCGAGGACGCCCTGGCCGCCGAAACCATCAAGACCATCCAGAACGCCGCCCGCACCGGCGAGGTCGGGGACGGCAAGATCTTCGTCTCCCATATCGAGGAAGTCATCCGCATCCGCACCGGCGAAACCGGCAACGCCGCCGTGTAAGACACGAACCGGGAGAGGGCGCCGCCCTCTCCCGG
>Ga0067045_1027714_pt1:0-60000 | contig 67806 bp, 68 predicted proteins | sample TerdegcTABiofilm_FD_59184 | JGI IMG/M metagenome (GOLD analysis project Ga0067045, IMG submission 59184) | Combined Assembly of (Gp0054472, Gp0054536) Wastewater bioreactor microbial communities from Singapore -Terephthalate degrading...
GATGTGAGCATTGAGATAATAGAAAAGGAAGGAAAAGAAATACTTTCAGGAAGGAGTGAGGCGATTATGTCAGTAGCTGAAAAGTTGAGAAGCGAGGGCGAGGCTAAAGGTAGACTGGAAGGCAGACTGGAAGGTAGACTGGAAGGCAGACTGGAAGGTAAAATAGAATTCGTGCTAAAGAATCTGAGCAAGAAATTTGGCAGAAGATTTACCAAAGAACTAAAAGAAAAGATACAAAAAGCCGATGAGAAGACAATAGACTACATCGGCGAGAATTTGCTGGATATAACCCTTGAACAACTAAAAGAAGCACTGAAATGATTGTAAAGGCTCAGATTCATTATAGGAATCATTTAAGAACATTTAACAGACCTAATAACAATGAAGCAGAATTATACATTCACGATAACAACCACATATCATTTGTCGTTAAAAGATGAATCGATGCATGTCAAAGCCATACCATGTAAATCATACACATCACCGTTCACACTCATTCGGGAACATAATTTTAAGATCCTTATGCGAGTTCTGTCGATGATTAATCCCTTATACGTACGAATTAGGATAAATTGGGTAGTTTTCAATCGTATTCGCTTGTAAAAATCTTCAGAGTTTTCTAATCTCTGCTTGTGAAATTTTTGCCGATGTGATACAATAAAAAATAGCAGTTGGATAAATCAATCGCATTATTTTTCTAAACTTTGGAGGTGGGTGGCCGATGGTAACTATCTACATCAACGATAAGCCTTACGAAGTAGCAGAGGGCAAAACAGTTTTGGAAGCCGCATGGGAGAATGGGATCAAGATTCCTACGCTTTGTCATCATCCTGAACTCCAGCCAATCGGGGCTTGCAGAATTTGTGTTATCGAGATCGAGGGAATGAGGACTCTTCAACCAGCTTGTACGTCAAAGGTTACAGATGGGATGAAGATAAGGACGAACACAGAAAGGGTAGAAAGTGCTGTCAAGTTCAATCTTTCACTCATAATGGCAAATCATCCTCACGAGTGTATGTACTGTGAGGCCGATGGAAGATGTGAGCTTCAGAAATTGATACACATATACGATGTTAAACCAATCTTTGGTGTGAACGTTGATCTCGATAAGGAGATAGATACCAGCAGTCCGTCTATCAACAGAGAACTTGATAAGTGCATTAAATGCCAAAGATGTGTGAGAGTTTGTAGTGAGATCCAAGGTATGAATATATACTCAATGGTTGATAGAGGATACGAGTCATTACCTGAAACGGAGTTCGGAATTCCTGTGTACGAGACAAATTGTATCAGTTGTGGCCAGTGTTCTTATCTGTGTCCAGTGGGTGCTATATATGAGGCACCTGATTGGAAAAAGGTACTTAAGATGCTCGATAAGAAAGAACCTGGAAAGGTCTACGTCGCACAGACTGCACCTTCTGTAAGGGTTGCAATCGGTGAGGAATTTGGCATGGAACCGGGTAGCGTCAGCACTGGAAAGATGGTTGCGGCACTCAGAAGGCTTGGATTCGATTATGTGTTTGATACGAATTTTGCGGCAGACCTTACGATCATGGAAGAGGGTTACGAGCTCATCGATAGGCTCCAAAATGGTGGAAAGTTCCCGATGTTCACGAGTTGCTGCCCTGGATGGGTCAATGAGATGGAAAAAGAATGGCCGGAATTTAAGGATAATCTCTCTACAGCAAAATCTCCTCAACAGATGATGAGCAGTGTTGTAAAGACATACTTTGCAGAGAAAATAGGTGTCAAGCCCGAAGATATAGTGATGGTATCAGTCATGCCATGTACAGCAAAGAAAGATGAAATAACAAGGCCTCAGCAGCTTGTCGACGGTATCAAAGTTACAGATTACGTTGTGACAACGAGAGAACTTGGCAAGATGGCAAGATTCAAGAATATACCATTTGTCAATTTGCCGGAAGAGGAATACGACAATCCGCTTGGTACATCAACTGGTGCTGGAGCGATTTTTGGTGTCACAGGTGGTGTCATGGAAGCTGCATTGAGAACTGCATACGAAGTTGTAACAGGTGAGAAACTTCCAAAGCTTGAGTTTGATCAAGTTAGAGGACTTGAGGGTGTTAGAGAAGCTGAAATTGATTTGAAAGGTAAGAAGATAAAGATAGCAGTTGCGCACGGAATGGCAAACGTTAAGAGATTACTTAGTGATATAAAAGAAGGAAAACGCTACTATGACTTCGTCGAAATAATGGCCTGCTACGGTGGATGTATTGGTGGCGGTGGACAGCCTAAGAATCTCGACGCAGATATTCTCAAGAAGAGATCAGCTGCAATATACTCTATAGATGAGATGAGCGTGCTTAGAAGATCCCATGAGAACCCAGATATAATAAAGTTGTACAATGAATTCTTAGAAAAACCAAATAGCCACAAGGCACACCATCTGCTCCATACACACTACACGGACAGATCAAAGGCAGTTAGAAAGGCAAAGAAGGCAGAAGAATCAGTAAAGTAATATTGAGGCGTAAGCAGAGGTAAGCAATTCAAAACCACCACCTTGGCTTAAGCATTATAGCTACAATACGTTGCATGCGCGATAGTGCCCCGGTTATTCCGGGGCATTTTTGTTATTTAGAATATCATTTTAACTTGTGAAAAATAGTGCAAAATGGATGCCAAAATGGTATTGCTCGTTAATATATGCATACATTCGCTGATATTTGCCATTTTTGGCACTTTGTAGTGATCTCAGACATGTGGTAAAATATACTCGACATGTGAATAATTTCTTTTACATTTTCTGAGGTGGAGGAATTGGTCTGACACCAAGGAAAAGGAGCGTAGAGCGTGATAATTGTTTATTGGCATTTTTGCCATAGATATCATGCTTTGTTTGACGGAGATAAATTGCCCCTTTCCTTGGTTGGAAAGGGGTTTTTCTTTTATACAATTTGCGTGTGAGAAAAAAGAGGTGGTTGGAATGGAAGAGGGTAGAGAGGATGTTGAGCGTTATTACACGGTAGATATTATCATAGTCGACAGAGAGAATGCTTACTCGAAGGTCAATGAACTTCTTCATGTCTATTCAAACATAATAAGGCTGAGAGTAGGTTATCCAGTTCCAGATGAGAACATCGCAGTGGTGTTCTTGATTGTGAAAACGACTAACGATAATTTTGGCGCATTTACGGGAAAGCTCGGTAAGCTCGGCGGTGTAAAGGTTAAGAGTATTGCGGTAAAGTAGTGCACAATTCTACAGGTTAGTGAATAACAAAAATTTGCTTATATGCGAGAGGAGGATGTTTATGTTTACATTTACAAAAGAACTTGATACGGAAAAGACGTTTATACCTGATGATGTCATAAATACATTACTTGAACAGACTAAGAACCCAGACCCTGCATATGTGAGGGAGATTTTGGAAAAGTCGCTGAATAAGAATAGGCTTGAACCAATTGAAGTTGCAACGTTGCTCAACGTGGAAGATAAGGAGTTGTTAGAAGAGATATTTCAGGCAGCTAGGACATTGAAAGAACGTATCTATGGGAACAGGATCGTCCTCTTTGCACCACTGTACATTGGGAACGACTGTATAAATGATTGTGTGTATTGTGGTTTTAGGTCTTCAAATCCAGAAATATACAGAAAGACACTCACGATGGAGGAATTGCAAAATGAAGTAAAGGCTTTGGTCTCCAAGGGGCACAAGAGGCTAATAGTTGTCTACGGTGAACATCCACGTTACAGTCCAGAATATATAGCGGAGACGATCAATGTCATATACAATACGAAAATCGGACACGGTGAGATCAGAAGAGTAAATGTGAACGCCGCACCTCAGACAATAGAAGGTTATAAAATCATACATGATGCGGGAATAGGCACCTACCAAATATTCCAAGAGACGTATCACTACCCGACGTATAAGAAGCTGCATCCAAGAGGGCCAAAGTCGAACTATGCCTGGAGATTGTATGGACTTGATAGAGCTATGCTCGGCGGTATAGATGACCTTGGTATCGGTGCATTGTTTGGTCTGTACGACTGGAAATACGAAGTGATGGGACTTTTGTATCACACTATTCACCTTGAGCAACGATTTGGTGTTGGTCCGCACACGATTTCGTTCCCAAGGATTGAACCGGCAGTTGGTAGTGACATCACGGAAAATCCTCCGTACAAGGTGAGTGATGATGAGTTCAAGAAGATGGTTGCAATCATCAGGCTTGCTGTACCTTATACGGGTATGATACTGACAGCAAGGGAACCGGCAGAGTTGAGAAGAGAAGTACTGAAAATGGGAATATCGCAAATAGATGGAGGCTCAAGTATTGGCATCGGTTCATACTCTCAGGAAGACCCAGAGAAGATCAAAAGAAGTCAATTCGTACTTGGTGATAACCGCAGCTTGGAAGAAATCATCCAAGACCTAATCAAGGAAGGTTACATTCCCTCATTCTGTACGGCATGTTACAGGGCAGGACGTACGGGCGAGCACTTCATGGAGTTTGCGATACCAGGATTTGTAAAAAGATTTTGTACACCGAATGCACTGTTCACACTTAGAGAATATCTCAACGATTACGCATCTGAAGAAACGAAGGAGCTTGGCAATGCACTCATTGCTGAAGAGTTGCAACGAGTCAACAACAAAGATAAAGTTACAGAATTCTTAGGAAGGATAGATCGCGGTGAGAGAGACGTCAGATTTTGAAAAATTAAGCGATTTTTTGAAACCTTACGCAGATAATTTGGATACAAAAGTGTGGATTTGTAGAAAAGTCGGTAAGCGGATGTCTTGCATTGCCCGTGCAGGTTCAGAGAATTATTCTGAGGCGTTCATTTCTTACGAAGATGAGAATTACGTACTCTTTACAGAAAGGGAAATCACCCGCGACGATGAGAGAGAATTGATAAATAAATTGATGGTATCTTTCAAGCAATTGCTTGATAAGACATGAGGTGATGTATTGTGATAGAAGTTGAGAGGATTCAAAATGTAGATTTAGATTACCTCACGTACCTTCTCAGCACAAACACACACGATGAGGAGATCTTTCGCACTGCAGATGAAATTAGGAGACGTTACGTTGGAGAAGAGATACACCTACGTGCGATTATAGAATTCTCGAACATCTGCACACAAAATTGCCTCTACTGTGGCTTGAGAGCAGGGAATAACAACATCGAAAGATACCGCATGCCGTTAGAGAGTATAATAGAAAGAGCAGAACTCATATCGAAATTGGGTATAAAGACCGTCGTACTCCAATCGGGTGAAGACCCTTACTATACAACAGAACGTGTAACTCAATTGATAACTGAGATCAGAAAATTCAATCTTGCGATTACGTTGAGTATAGGAGAAAGAAAATTTGAAGAATACAAGATATGGAAACAAGCTGGTGCAGATAGGTATCTCATGAGGCATGAAACCGCATCACCTGAACTGTATGCAAAGCTACATCCACACGATAGTTTTGAGAACAGAAAGGCACATCTGCTGGAACTCAAAAGATTGGGATATGAAACGGGTGCAGGCTGTATGGTGGGCCTACCAGGTCAGACACCGCATGATTTGGCACTGGATTTGGCTTTTTTGAAAGAATTGGATGCAGATATGATTGGTATAGGACCATTCATACCGAATGCAGATACGCCACTTGCAAATGAAAAAGGTGGAGACCTTCAGACAACGTTGAAGATGGTTGCACTGGCTCGAATAGTTGTGCCAACGGCTAACATTCCTGCAACAACCGCACTTGGTTCAATACATCCATTTGGAAGGCAATTGGGTATGAAGTACGGTGCAAATGTGATTATGCCAAACTTGACGCCGAATCCATATCGACCGAATTATTCACTGTATCCGGGTAAGATATGCCTATTTGAAAAGGACACGGCTTGCGTTGAGTGTACGAAGAATATGATAACTGGTCTTGGGCTGAAGATTGGAAGCGGCTATGGTTACAGAATTGAAAAGGTGAGAGCACAATAGCTCTCACCCTTGATATATACCTGATAGATAGGTGTAAAATAGTACTGAGGTTATAATTCAAGCTTCATGTATTTTGCTGATACGCCTTCGATTGCATTGAGTTTATCGCATAGTTCTTTGTGTTTGGTTTCATCATCGACAAGTTCAAGGATGATTAAACCTGTTTCAGAACAATATTGACCAGCACCATCATGTAGTCCAAGTCTTGTCTTGATGTAGCAGCCGTACTCTGTGAGAAGTTTCTGAACCTCAACTGCAGCTTTTTCTCTCTTGTCAACTAAAATTGCCATAACGGTTCTAACACTTAGTTCTGTTGCCATATGAATACCCCCTTTTAGTAGTTTTTAGTTTTGGTCTTTGATATGAAACGTGTCTTAGAAATTACTATTACCGTGAATTATTATAGCAAATTTGTTCTTAGATTGTCAAATTTTTCTCATACTTCACATCAGAAGAATTAGGTCAAGTATTATTAAGTATTAAGAGATGAACAAGGAAGGTGGCATATGCCGACGGGTGTAAAGTACGTAATCGGATTGATAGCGATATTACTCATTTGGGCAGTTGTTTCTCTAATAATCTCTTCTGATTTGATATTACCAAGTCCGGTCAAGGTGATTGGAACAATTTTCAGTGAGCTTTCCCAGCAAAGAACATGGGAGGCTTTGGGTACAACACTCGCAAAGGTCGGAATTGTGATGTTGATAACCGTTATATTTGGCGTCTTTTTCGGATTTCTGATCGGACTGAACGATACGTTGTACGACATATTCCGCCCCGCAATATTGATCATGCAGGCAATACCAATCATCACTTGGCTTGCGCTGGTGATGTTCATTTGGGGAATCGGCTGGACCGGTCCAGTTGTAGTTAGTATACTTGCATTGATTCCGCAGACAATTCTTTCAACTGCAATTGGTGTTAGGACAACTGATAAGCGACTGACAGAAGTTGCGAAGGTGTATAAAGTCAGAACTGGCAAAGTAATAAGAGACATATATTTTGGTTCAATTATTCCTCAAATCATCGGTGCGATACAAGTAGTGATAGGCAATGTATGGAAAGTGGTCGTTGTTTCTGAGTATATGTGCGGTGACGATGGAATCGGTGTGCTCATCGCTTGGGCAAGACAATCCGTTGCAGCAAACAGGGTGTATGCGTACACATTCATTGTTATAACAATTGGACTAATCGTGGAGAACTCGGTACACCGATATACCAAGAAGATACTGGAAGGCTGGGAAGCTGCATGATAAACGAATCTGGAGCACAAAATGGATATGTAACTTTGGTCAAACTGGAAAACGTGAGCAAGCACTTTGAGAAGCTGAATATATTCAACGACTTATCTTTTGAGATTGTTGCTGGTCAGTCTGTTGCGCTACTTGGTCCTTCAGGATGTGGCAAGACGACTTTGATTAGGATGATTGCAGACCTCGACGATGACTATACAGGGAAAATTTCGAGGAATTATCGGAAAATTGGTTACGTTTTTCAAGAACCTCGACTAATTCCTTGGAAGAGCATATACGATAACTTACGTTTTGTGCTCGAAGACGATGAGAAGATTAACGAAGCTCTGAAAATCATGAAGCTCGATGGATTCCAAGACTATAAACCTGCAAAGCTGAGTGGCGGTATGAGGCAACGCGTTAATTTGGCACGTGCACTACTCGATGAGCCAGATTTGTTGTTGTTGGATGAACCATTTACCTCTTTAGACTTGCACACAAAACTTTCGATAATAGAAGATATTCTGGAGGGCAGAAATCAGAGAACTTTTTCCATGATCATCGTCACACACGATGTACGTGAGGCACTATTGATGGCAGATAGAATTATCCTATTAAGCAACAAGCCCACGAGAATATTGGAAGAATTGGATGTATCGCAGGTACCAAAAGATATTATGAATGCAGAATTTTTGAAAAAGGAATCTGAAATTTTGAACACAATTGTGAGGAGGTGGAGTGAGGTATGAAAAAGATAGCTGTATTACTGGTACTTTTAAGTGTTGTTTGGGCATATGCAGTAACTTTCATCAACCCTTACGGACCAACCATTTTTGCGGTTGCTGGACTTCTAGATAAGCAAGTGAAGACGGATATGGCATTGGATATAAAGCTTTGGAAGACGATGGATGAGGCTACTGCTTACATCGTTGCCAAGAAGGTGAATTTTGCGGCGTTGCCAGTGGTATTTGGTGCGAATCTGTACACGCAAGGTGTAGATGTAAGGCTTGTTGGCGTGTATAGTTGGAGATTGTTCTATTTGGTTACGACACCCGATTTCGATTACAAAGGTATTCAAAGTTTGAAAGGTCAACAAGTTTACACGGCACAAGGCAGGGGGCAGACAGCGGACGTTGTACTTAGATATCTACTTGCCGATAACGGTTTGGAGCCAGATAAAGACGTGACATTTGCATACGCACAACCACAAGAAATAGTTGCGCTCTTCAACAGTGGAAAGGTAAAGGTCGCTGCGGTACCTGAACCATTCGTGACGATGATGCTTTCGAAAGGAAAGATAGTCATGGATTTACAAGATGAGTGGAACAAGGCAACCGGTACGAAGTACGGTATACCTATAACCGGTATATTCGTCACAGGCAAACTCCAAGACTATGCCGGTACGGTGAGATTATTCCAAAAATCTTTCATGGACAGTTTAAGCTGGTCGTATAAGAATATCGATAAGGCAGTCGACATCACAAACAAGCAACTTGGAATCCCCGCGAACGTTTTAAAAGCATCACTTGATAGAAGTTACTACATGTATGTACCGGCAGGCGACTGTAAGGAAGAAGTGCTCAATTACTTTAAGAAGTTGAATGCAGTTTATCCTGAAGGAATGCCTAAGATTCCAGATGACAAATTCTTCTTTGCAGTAAAGTGATGTTACAAATGATAGTGTAACAATTTGGAGGTGTATAGATGCTACCATCTGGCGGTTTTAGAAAGTATATATCGGTAGTTGGGAAGAGAAATGTTGGAAAATCTTCTTTCCTCAATGCACTGACAAGGCAAGATATATCGATCGTCAGTGATGTACCGGGCACAACGACAGATCCTGTTTACAAGTCGATGGAGATGTATCCGCTTGGTCCGGTTACACTGATAGATACACCAGGGCTCGATGACGTTGGTGAACTTGGTGAAAAGCGTGTTGATAAGGCGATAAAGGCACTCTATAAGTCAGACTGCGCGATCATCGTCGTTGATGACCATATAGGCGAATACGAATTGAAGATCAAGAAGATATTGAACGAGCTCGAAATTCCGTTCATCGTTGCAGTGAATAAGAGCGATACACTTGGAGAAAGAGCATTTGAGATTGCTCAAGAATATGAATCACAGTTCGGCGTAAAGACAATAGTCGTCAGCTCGCTCAACAGACAAGGCTTTGAAAATGTAGGAGACTTGCTTAACACGATTATCCCAAACGACGATGAACTGCCATTCATTCCAGAATTCATCGAAGGTGGAGATTTGGTTGTGCTCGTTGTACCAATCGATCTTGGTGCACCAAAGGGAAGACTTATCATGCCCCAAGTCCATGCGATCAGGGAAGTGCTCGACAGAGAGGCGATCGCCATTACTACAAAAGAGCGAGAGTTGAGATACACACTAGAAAAGCTCAACGAAAAGCCTCGGCTCGTGATCACCGACTCGCAAGCGGTGATGAAAGTCGTATCGGACATTCCAGAAGATGTACCGTTAACAACGTTCTCCATCTTGGAGGCGCGTTATCGTGGCGATTTGAGCTATTTTGTTGAGAGCGTTTACAAAGTTGAAGAACTCAAAGATGGAGATACGGTGATCATCATGGAAGGTTGTACGCATAGGCCGTTAAGTGAAGATATAGGGCGTGTAAAGATTCCAAGATGGTTGACGAACCACACGGGTGCAAATTTGAACTTCAAGGTGTGGGCTGGGGTAGATATGCCAGAGTACGAAGAAGTATCCGATGCAAAGCTGGTCATTCATTGTGGTGGATGTGTAAACACGAGAAACCAGATGATGAGAAGAGTGCGTATGTTCAAACGTCTTGGCATTCCAATGACAAATTACGGAGTTGTCATTTCGTACATGCATGGTGTTTTAGAACGAGCGTTAGAACCACTCGGCAGCGAGATTAATTTGCAATAAGTTGTTCATTACTGATGGTAAATGAGTAGCAGAAACATGGATAGAACAGAGAGAGAGGAGTGAGGGACCGTGGACGGAGGAGTGCAAAGCAACGTCTCATATCGCATCGAAGAGGATTACCTTGGTAGTAAAGCAATTCCCTCAGATGCTTATTACGGCATTTCCACCGCACGGGCCCTCGAGCTCTTTCCTTCAACTGGTGAGCGTTTCGATGATCATTTTCTGTGGGCATACTTCATGATAAAGAAAGCCTGTGCACTGTTGAATGCAGAACTTGGAATGCTCGATGAGTCAATCTCACAAGCAATCCAAAAGGCGTGCGATGAGTGGGAAATTTTGAAAACTCACGTTGTTGTAGACCCATTGTGTGGTGGTGCGGGCACTTCTGTCAATTTGAACATCAACGAGGTGATAGCCAATCGCGCAACTGAGATCTTGGGTGGGAAAAAGGGAGAGTACATCGTAGATCCGTACAACCATGTCAATTTACATCAATCTACTAACGATACATTCGTCACCGCAGGGAAGATGGCAGTGATCGTCACACTCAGGGCACTCGTCGGTAATGTGATCATACTGCAAAACACCATTCAAGACAAAGAGAAGGAATTCTACACAATTCGCACAGTAGGTCGTACGCAGCTTATGGACGCAGTTCCCATCATGATGGGTCAACAATTTGGTGCGTGGGCAGATGCATTAACCAGAGATCGGTGGAGATTAAACAAAGTAGAAGAACGCATCAGAAATGTGAACATAGGCGGAACAGCAATTGGTACTGGCATCGGTGCACCGAAAGAATACATATTGAAGATCGTAGAAGTGTTGCGGAGTGTATCGAATGTCAAGATCGCAAAGGCGGAGAATTTGATAGATGCAACTCAAAATTTGGACACGTTTGCTGAAGTCCATGGACTTTTGAAATCTTTGGCTGTGAATTTGTACAAGATAGCGAACGATATACGCCTGCTCGGTAGCGGACCAAACACGGCCATCGGAGAATTGAAGCTTCCAGCAGTGCAAGTAGGAAGTTCGATCATGCCTGGAAAAGTCAATCCCATAGTTCCAGAATACGTCATGCAACTTGCCCTTACCGTCTTTGGCCACGATGAAATCATCTCTCATGCATGTGCTCAAGGTAATCTCCAACTCAACCAATTTGCTCCAATTATTGTTCACTACACACTAAAATCTATGAAGAGCTTACAAAACTCCTGCAATGCGTTGAAAGAATACGTTGCAAAGATAGATTTACAAAAAGGAAGATGCGAAGAACATCTCCAAAGTTCCGCTTCAAATCTGACACCCCTTATCAACTACTTCGGATACGAGAAAGTGTCACAGGCAATAAAAGACGCAAATTGGGATATTCAAAAAGCGATAACCATCTTAGCACAGTCTGAAGGCATATCTGTGCAAGAACTTCTCAACAAGTTGGACATCAACAAGATGACCGGATTGGGGTTCGTTTGATTGCCAAATTCTTATACATTCTTTCTACTCTTTTTGCCACACGTAAAGAAGATGTTCTGCTTCTTTCGTGAAATACTTTCCGTACTTTTCATTCAGATGGAGGCTTTTGAAGATGCCTAATGCGGTTATATCCACAACTCTCCAGCCATAGTGAGTTGCGAATTCAATTAATTCTTCATCTGAAATGCCGCGAGACATGAACGCACCGTATTCTGAACCTATGAGTAAACGGCCCGTCTTTTGTAGATTTCTTACCTCTTGCCTGCTACCGTACACAACAGCCTCTTTCATGTAAAAGCCGAAATTATCAACAGTGCCAAAAGCAAACGTGCCTTTCTTTGCTATTTTCGATACATTCTCCAACGTCTTTCCAATATCCTCAACGTAACTAAGCACATCACCAAGAAGGAATATAACATCAAATTTGTCTTGCACCTTCTTTGTGAATTTTTCGGCCTTGCAGTTGATAAATTTACACACATCTTGGAAATCTAAGAGCTTTTCTCGAGCTATCTCGAGCATCCTTTTTGCAGGTTCGACCAACGTAACTTTGGCACCGCGTTGAGCGGCCCAAAGTGACCATTGCCCAGTTCCAGCACCCAAATCGAGTACCGATTTTCCCACCATATCCGGTACATACCTGAGGATCTCGGCCTCTATCTGTGCCATCACACTTTGCCAATATTCATCTTTGTACATATCATCGTACATCTCAGCAATGAAGTTGTAGTACTCATGCGACCTTTGGGCCATGTCGATGTGTCCTTTCAATATATCCTCTTGTACTGGGTGTATCCTTTTTTCGATTTGTCGACAGCTTTCAATATCCTAAACCCTTTATGTGGCACATTGAATTTCAAAACACCGCCAACTATCCAAAATTCCTCACCAGTCATCAAATCAACGAACGTCGTACCTGCTAGTAATCTTCCATCGGGGACAGAAACGGAAACATTTTCTTCACTATCTTTGTTCACAGCTACGATTACGTCGTCGAGTACATACGGAGCTTTTCTCAAAAACACAATTGGTTCTTCATTCAACACTTCAAACCCACCGACTTTCAATGCAATTTCTTGTTTTCTTATATTGATTAGCTTCTTGTAAAATCCCCTCAATTCATTGTCCCATAGTTCTTCATTCCAAGGCATCGGTGCCCTGCATTCCGGGTCCCTTCCACCAGTTAAGCCGATTTCTGTACCGTAATATACGAAAGGAACACCTGGGCAGGTAAATTGCAACACGACAGCCAACTTTCTCAATCCCTTATCTGGAACCACACTTGCCAATCTTTCCGTGTCGTGGCTATCGAGCATGTTCCAACAGCCGTATATATTCGGTGTCTCATCGTATGCCTTCTTCAAAGCCTGCGCCGGATTCTTGAATTCTCCTTTGAGATATCCAAGGACAACCTCTCTGAAATGGTAGTTCATGATGCCATCTACTACAGTCCAATTCGATGGAAAATTCCACGTCTCCGTTACAACGTACTTCTCTGTCGAAACACTCTTTGCGCGTGAGTTGATAAGTGCATTGTTCACATATCCTACATCAAAACCCACATCGAGTCGCCAACCGTCGATACCCAACCTGAGGTAATGTTCAACAACAGAAAGCAGGTAATTCCTCACTTCGAGCTCTTCCCAATTCCACTCCGGCATTCCTTCAAAATTGTTCCAAGATCTGTATCCATTCTTGTAGAACGTAAACTTACTCATGTGCGTTTTATCGCCTCTGAGGGCTTTCTTGAACCATTCATTTTCTTTGCTCAGATGGTTGAAAACACCATCGAGCATCACTCGAAATCCATTCTCTTTGCCTTTCTTCAAATAGTACTTAAATGCTCGCTCACCACCGAATTGTGAATCTATACGCATGTAGTCTACAGTATCATACTTGTGATTAGAAGGAGACAAAAATATGGGCGTTGTATATATCAAATTTACGCCCAAGTCTTTTAAATAACCAAGCTTTTCAGCTATACCCCAGAGGTCGCCGCCATAGAATTCCATCACGTGGCTTGCATCACTTTTATACTTCGGTGGGACATTCCAGTCCACCAATTTTCCACCACGCTTTGTGTAAAGCTCAGCCTTATCGTACACCGTCTTTCCTTTACCTATGGCAAAACGATCAGGGAATATCTGATAGATAACAGATTCACTCACCCAAGATGGTAACGGATAATGCATACGTACAACACCCCTTTCAACTCAATCAACTCAACAACTTCTACTTTATTATATTTATTATACTATTGAGAGTTCACATTTACAATGTTCCGTTCAAAGTGGTTAAAGATTAAGAATGATGTGGCACAATACTTAACGCAATACTCAAAAACGAAAAAGGCAACATCAGATTTACCGCAACTTTATGTTGCAATAAGTTTGAGTATGCAACGAAGAAGCATCAAAGACCAACAAGAACTAAATATTTTTTGAATGAAGATGATGTAAACATAATCTAAATATTTGTACTCATATGAACGCGAATTAACTACTAAGACGTTTTCAAAATTTCGGTGGTATAGAAAAGACCACCTGGGGGTGATGGAAGTTTATGGGTATGAAGAATACGGGAAAGTGGAAGTATCTTTTAACGCTGCTAGTTGTTTTAATTCTACTTGTGGCATGTAATCCGGTCAAATTGGACCCCCCTCAGCCACCGACGGGCCTGACTGCCGAGGCACTCTCTTCAACGCAAATCAAGTTAACTTGGCAAGACAAGTCCGAAAATGAAACTGGATTCAAGATAGAAAGAAAGCTGCATTCATCAACCGAATGGAAGGAAACAGCAGAGGCAAGTGCCAACGCTACAACGTTTACAGATACAAGACTAGATTCAAACACGGCGTATGATTACAGAATCAGGGCGTACAATAGCTATGGTTATTCAGGTTACTCAAATGTAGCATCTGCAACGACAACGATGGCCGCACCTGAAGCCCCAACGGGTCTGGCTGCGACAGTGCTTTCTTCAACGGAAATCGAGTTGACTTGGCAAGACAACTCCACAAACGAGAGCGGATTCAAAGTGGAGAGGAAGACTGGACTGTCTGGTTCTTGGGATGTTGCTTTACAGTTATCTGCTGATGCGACAACTTGTACGGACACAGGTTTGACACCAGAAACAACGTATTATTATAGGGTCAAAGCCTACAACAGTACGGGCAATTCAGCGCCATCGAACGAGGTTCAAGCAACAACAATAATGGCTGTGCCTGAAGCACCGACAAATCTGGTCGCCGAGGCACTCTCTTCATCAGAAATTAAGTTGACTTGGCATGACAATTCAACGAATGAAACCGGATTCAAAGTGGAAAGACAACCGAGCGGAATGACCAATTGGGAAGAGATAAGAATCTTGAGTGCAAATGTTACAACGTACACGGACAACACGGTAACCAAAGGTCAAACTTACAAATACAGGGTAGCTGCGTACAACGATGGCGGTTCATCTTCTTCTGCTGAAGCATCCGCAACAGTTCAGCAAGCATGGGAACGACGCTACGGTATTAGCGGTAAAGAAGACAAGGCGTACTGCGTTGCACAAACCGATGATGGAGGGTATCTCGTTGCTGGAACAACCCAAACAAGTGATAATAATACGGATCTTTACATAATGAAGATTGCCAGCGATGGAACTAAATCATGGGATAGAGTATACAACGAAGCCACTTATACAGGCAACGAAGTACCATTTGCCATGCAAAGAACATCTGATGGCAATTACGTAATCGCAGGATATACAAGCTCGTTTGGCCATGGTGATGATTTCTACGTTGTCAAGATCAATGAGCTTGGCAACAAGATATGGGAGTATGCTTATAATAGTTCAAATTATCCAGATGGCGAGCAAGCATATGATATACAGGAGACCTCGGATGGGGGATTCGTGGTTGTCGGAAAAACGTACAACCCATCTGTCTCGACGACATGGTTGATTCTAATAATGAAGCTGAAAGCGGATGGGACTCCACAAACGAATGAGTTTAGTAACCCTATCGCCCAACAATATGGGAACTATTCATATCAAGTTGGCTATGCAGTTAGGGAGGTATCTGATGGATATTTGATTGCCGGAGAAGCAAGAGATTCTGGCGTAATTTCTCACATGTATGTTGTCAAATCTGGGCAAGCAGTAGACTTCCAACGTAAGATATTCCTGGATAACGACTCTGCTACGTCTCTTGCACGCTCGTTAGATTTGACTGATGACGGCGGGTTCGTGATTGCAGGCCAGGGAAGAGATAGGAATGGAACAAACGCACAGACGTTTTATGTTGCCAAGTTCAACAGCGCCTACGAAAAAGATTGGGAATTTACAGACGGTAAGTCTGGACATACGGATATAGCCTATTCGATCAAGCAAACTACCGATGGTGGATACATCGTGGCCGGTGAGAGAAGATATTTCCAGTCTGATGTTCTTGTATCGAAACTCAACACAGAAGGAACGCTGGAGGATGGATGGACTGTACAATACGGCACCACCGACTATGCTGAAACTGTCAGATCTGTTTTGCAAACTACCGATGGCGGATACATCGTTGTTGGAGATAGTAATTATCCTGCTGGATACGATTTTTACATTTTAAAGCTCGATTCAAAAGGGAATAGTAATTAAAATGTACGCAGTTGCCAGCAGATGATTTGAACATTCCGTCAACTATCGGCACTCCATGTAATACGTTACTGTAATCCTTTCTAAGTTAGATGGGCTCTTGGGAGCCCATCTTTCTTTTGAATGTCTCAATTTAAATGTCTTTAAAAGTAGAGTGCATATATTGAAAGGGGTCTAACAGATGTTTAGCCTTTTACATTTTATTTTTTCACGGTTCAAATTTTCTATTATTTGTTGTATAATATCTCAGAACTTGCCGAAAGACAAAATAGGGCAAGACAAAGCAAGCTACCAAAAATCTGTGTGTGGGGGGAAAAGTGCATATGAAGAACGATTTTCTAAGTCGGACGTTGGCAGTTATCAACGACCTTTCGGTCGAGGAACAACTGTTCTTGTACAACAACGTAAGAAAGTTGAAAGAGAAGGTAAGAAACAAAGAGGATATTTCGGAGTTCCAGATTAAAAGTAACACGGGTATATATATTGTCTTCCTCGAATCATCCACGAGAACGAAAGAATCCTTCATCAACGCTGCGAAATTCCACAAAAATGCAAAGGTTAATATCTTCGATTCAGAACATTCCTCATTCAACAAGCAAGAAAGTTATGTAGATACATTCAATATGCTAACTGGTTACAGTGACTATTCCATTTTTGTTCTCAGAACACGTCTTGAAGGCGTCTGCAGACTCTTAGAACAGAAGGTGGGCGACTTTGCAGATAGGCATGGTATTGTGAGGCCTGCATTTATCAACGGTGGTGATGGAAAGCATGAACATCCGACGCAAGAATTGCTCGATGAATACACCTTCTTAGAACAGAATAACTTCGATAACTCGCACATCAGGATAGCACTTGTCGGAGATTTACTCCATGGCAGGACTGTCCATTCAAAAGCAGATGGACTGAAGGTTTTCAAAAATGTGGAGGTGGACTTGGTCGCACCACAACAGCTTCAAATGCCGCAAAGTTACGTTGATAAGATGAGAAGAAATGGATTTCAAGTGAGGATTTACAATTCTATAGACGAGTATCTCTCGTATGGCTCACCTGCAAGTATCTGGTATTTTACAAGGCTGCAGCTTGAACGAATGGGCGAGGATATACTTGAAAAGGCGCATATACTTAAGAAGGCAGTGACGTTCAGAAAGGACTTGCTCGATAAGTTGCCGGAAGATGTAAAGTTCTATCACCCGCTTCCACGCCCAAAGATTGAGCCAGAAATACCCACTTTTCTCGATAATTTGCCGTTAAATGGTTGGGAAGGTCAGGCAATTAACGGTTACTGGGTCCGTGTTGTACTTCTCTCGATGTTTGGTGGTGCACTGAGAACAGATTTTGATACAACGATGAGAAGAGAAGAACCAACTGAAGATTTCATTGTTCCCGCTCCAATCATCGATGGCACAAAGGGTACACAAAAAGAGGGAAAAAGAGGTATTAAACCTATAGATAACGGCACAGTAATAGACCATATAGCCAAAGGAAAATCAACCGATGAGATATACAATACGGTGCTGAAGATACGCAAAATCTTGAAGTTGTATGACGTAGATAGCGCCGATGGAATCTTTAAGTCAGCCGATGGGAATTGCAAAGGTTATATAAGCTTACCTGATAGATATCTGAGTTTCAAGGAAATCAAGAAACTATCTGCCATCTCGCCAAATACTACCGTGAATATAGTAAAGAATGGAAGAGTGGAAGAGAAATACAGAATAAATCTTCCACCAAGAATATACGGATTCGATGAAATAAGGTGTAAGAATGAAAATTGTATCACAAATCCCGTAAATGGTGAGGGGGTTAATGCTTCATTTGTACGCGTCGATGGAAAGTTCATCTGCGAATACTGTGAGACTCCTCATGAATATCACGAAATTTGGAATATATAACCAATGACACCTTCTCGGTAAAAAAGGTCCCCGGTGGTGAACCGGGGCGGGAAGGTGTGGTGGCCGCTGTGAGGTCTTTCCTCACTATATGTATATATATGTAGATACTTGGATATTTGGGTGATGCCTTTCGATTAGTTTTCTGTTATACTACTTTTACTATGCTCCCTTTATTGCTTTCTCCTCGCAAAATGAGATCTACTTTAAGTTATTTGTGTTTGTCTTCAGACTTCTGAATTTTCGTATTTTCTCTTTTCAGACTCTGCAAGCATGTGTTTGATGCTGAGCAGACCCCTAGTTATATCTTCGTTTTGAACTATGACACCATTTGGTACATCAAGTATTCTCGTAGAGAAGTTCCAAATTGCTTTTATCCCGTACGCAATCAGTAAATCTGCAACTTGCTGAGCAGCTTCTTCTGGTACGCAGATGGCTGCAGTTCTAACGTGGAATCTCCGCACAACCCTTGGGATATCCTTTAGTGGAAGGACCATAAGTTCTCCAACCATCTTCCCAACTTTCTCTTGGTCCTTATCGAATATGGCAACTACACGTGCTCCGATGTTTTGAAATCCTTTGTAATTTGCAAGTGCACTTCCAAGATTTCCTGCACCTACTATGATTATGTTGTCATTCGCTTTTGTTCCAAAAAGTTCGTCAAGTTCTGCAAGTAGTTCTGAAATATTGTATCCGACCTTCGGCTTTCCCGATGTCTTCAAATACGAGAAATCCTTTCTTACTTGTTCCGGTGTGATCTTGAGCATCTCAGCTATTTCTTCTGAGAGAATGTAGCGTTGCTTCTGTTCGATCTCAAGTTGTGTTAAGAGCGCGTGATACTGTTTAAGACGTTCAAAGGTTGCTTTTGGAAACTTCAGTATCTCCTTGCTTTTCTCTGATTTCACTAAGCGCCACCTCTTTTATCTTTTCTATTGTTGCCTCGCCTACTATTCTATCATTAATCAAGACATTTGGTGCCTTGCCACAGTTTTCTAGACAGAATGTACCTTTTATTTCCAAATTCTTAGCCCATTCTTCGTTGTTCGATAGTGCTATGAGTTTTTCAAGTATTTCGTATGAGCCTTTCGTATAGCAAGATGTGCCTAAGCATACACTAACCTTTATCTTTTCTTCATCATCAGTCGGCAATGGGAGTATATCAATCTCCTCTTCTTGTATTCTTCTTCTGTGTTTGTACTCAGTGTGTATCGTTTCGTGTGCCTCGTGGCTTAGTGGAGCACCTAGGTACTTTTCGTAAAGTTGTCTCATGTGGAAGTTCTCGGTTGGAGAAATGAGCACGTCGACACTCTGCGTTTCTCTAAGTATACTTGCCCTTCTTGCTCTGGTTCTTACATCGTTTGGATAAGGCTGACCGCCTCCACCGATACAACCGTAGTTACATGCCATGACTTCTACAACATCTGCTTGGAGCTCGCCACTTTTCAGTTTGTCTACTACTTTTCTGACGTTACCGAGTCCGAATACCGCTATGCCCCTGACTATTCTACCGTTTTCTAATTCAATTTCTGTAAGGTTCGTTCCTTCTGAGATTTGCTTAGTGTTTACATTCTTAACAGCTACTTTGTCTGCAATAACTTCTACAACACTGCCAAGTACACCACCTGTCTTACCGAAGCTCAACCCAGACTGAGACGAAAGTCCAAACGGTCTGTCAAACGGTTCTGGTTCTACCATCTTTATATCCATTCCTGTTGATTTGAAGACTTTTACCAATTCTCTAGTTGTAAGTACGATATCTACATCACCGTTGAATTCTTCTCTCTCAGCTTCAAACTTCTTGGCTGTACAAGGCATGATCGATACAAGTACTATGTCTTCAGGATTTACACCTATTTCCTTCGCGTAGTATTTCTTTATTATTGCACCGAGTGCCATCTGTGGAGATTTTACACTCGATAGATTCGGTACATATTCTGGATAGTACTGTTCTGCAAATTTCACCCAACCAGGGCAGCATGATGTGAATTGTGGCAGTTTTTCGTTCTTTTCAAGTCTTTCCAGGAATTCATGTGCTTCTTCGTATGCAACAAGGTCCGCAGAGAAGGCTACATCGAATACTTTCTTGAATCCTATCATCTTTAGCACAGAGACCATTCTTCCTGCCATTGCTATGTCATCTTCGAGTCCAAATTCTTCTTGAAGTGAAGCCCTGACTGCTGGTGCAATCATACCGATGACGTATTTACCATTTTCGATTGCTTTGTATACTTTATCGACATCGTTCCTTATCGCGAGTGCGCCTGTTGGACAGTATGCGACGCATTGACCGCAGAAGACACATTCAGTATTTTCGATCTTCTCTTCAAAAGACGGTACCACTTGCGTATCAAATCCTCTATATGCAAAATCTATCGCAGAAACTGTTTGCAGTTCTTCACAAGCCCTTACGCAATCTCCACAAAGTATGCACTTTGCGTTATCTCTCACAATGATCGATGAATTGTCTGTGATAGCCTTCTTGGAGACTGTTGCAAATCTATTCGTTGTCAGTCCAAAATCTCGAGCATATCTTTGCAATTTGCACTTTCCGTTCATCTCACAAGTTGTACAATCACCGTCGTGAGAGGCAAGTAGGAGTTGCAAAATACCCTTTCTCATTTCGTATATCTTTGGTGTATGTGTCCTTATACTCATTCCTTCTCTTGGTGCAAGTGTACAAGATGTGACTATTTCTTTTCCATCGACTTCAACAAGACACATTCTACATGCGCCATAGACCGATGTCTCAGAAAGATAACACAGATTTGGTATCTCTATACCTATTTCTCTCAAAGCTTCCATGATGTTTTTTGCATCGTCTTTTATTTCTACTTGTTTTCCATTGACGTTTATTTTCATATGCTATCACCCTCCCAAAGGTCAACCGACAAGTTCTATTGCGCCGAACTTACACTTTGTGACACACAGGCCGCATTTAACGCACTTGTCTTGGTCTATAACGTAAGGCTTACCACGTTCTCCACTTATTGCGCCGTTCGGACAGCTTCTTGCACACAAGCTGCAGCTCTTACACTTCTCTGGTGAGATAATATACTTCTTGAATGCAGTACACATGCCACTTGGACATTTTCCTTCTATGTGTTCTATGTATTCTTCTTTGAAGTATTTCAGTGTACTTATGATTGGATTTGGTGCTGTCTTACCAAGTCCACACAACGATGCTGTTCTAACTATTTCAGAAACATATTCGAGTGTTTCAAGGTCTTCATATGTTGCCTTACCTTGTGTGAATTTTTCGAGGATGTTGTACGCTTGCATCGTACCTTCTCTGCATGGTACGCACTTTCCACAAGACTCGCGTTTTGTGAAGTCGAGGAAGAATCTTGCAACTTCAACCATACATCTGTCGTCTGTGATTGCAACGATACCACCAGAACCAACCATTGCACCAACGGATTTTAATGTATCATAGTCAAGTGGTAAATCAAAAAGTTCTTCCGGCAGACATGCACCAGATGGACCGCCTATCTGAATTGCTTTTATCCTGCGACCATTCGATGTGCCACCACAGATATTTTCAAGTATGTATCTCAACGTCGTACCGAATTGTACTTCTATGATTCCGGTTAGATTGAGTGGACCTGTAACGGAGAACATCTTTGTACCAGGTGATTTCTGCACACCTCTGGTCCTGTAGCTCTCCACACCGTCTCTCAATATCTTCGCAACGTTCCCATAAGTTTCAACATTGTTGATGAGCGTCGGTTTTCCCCAAAGACCTGCTTGAGCTGGGAATGGTGGCCTTGGCCTTGGAGTTCCTCGTTTACCTTCAATAGAAGAGAGTAACGCTGTTTCCTCTCCACAAACAAATGCACCTGCACCTTCCTTTACGTGTATGTCAAGTGAGAAATCGGTACCGAGTATGTTATCGCCAAGCAATCCGTATTCTTTTGCAGATTCAATAGCCTTGTTGAACATCTCGACTGCGATTGGATATTCTGCCCTTATGTACGCATAGCCTTCCTGTGCACCTATCGCATATGCTGCTATTATCATACCTTCCAAAACGGAATGTGGGTCCCTTTCAAGCAAAGTCCTGTTCATGAATGCTCCTGGGTCACCTTCGTCGGCATTACAAACGATGTATTTTATGTCGCCTTTGCTGTTGTAAGCAGCTTCCCATTTAAGACCTGTTGGGAATCCTCCACCACCACGACCGCGTAAACCAGAAGCTTTGATTATCTCTATTATCTCTTTTCTATCCATCGAAAGGGCCTTTGCAAGCGACAAATACCCACCGCGCGCCATGTAGTCTTCTATACTTTCACACTCACTCTTTCCTATTTCATTCATTATGTAGAAAGTTTGATTTTTGAAAAATGTAGCATCTTCGAGCCTTTCAACCTTTTGATGGCTGATTGGGTCTGTGAGTAACAATCTCTCTATTGGTTCTCCATTGATCAGTGTCTTTTCTATTATCTCCTCGACGTCATCGACTGTAACATGACTGTACGTGATTCCACTTGGCATAACTTTTACAAGTGGACCAAGCGAACACAAACCACAACAACCGGTCCTTTTCACTGGTTCATCATCGTCATCTATCTTTTCAATGGCCACGTCCAAACCCTTTTGCTTTATCACATCAACAAATTTTGCATACACCTTCCTAGAGCCACTGGCTGTACAACCAGTACCAACACAGACATATATTGATTTCTTCTGAAGCTTCTTTTCTCTTTTTGCCTTGAGTGTATCTATATATTTAATTATCTCTTGTGCATTATCAAATCTCTTTTCTGTTGTAGTTATCATATTCACTCAGCCTTCCTTTCTTTGATATTTCTGAGTATCTCTCTAACCTTGTCCGGGGTGAGTTTTCCATATACCTCGCCATTTATAACCATGGCTGGTGCAAGCGCACAAGCACCGAGGCAACCAACTTTATCGAGACTGAATTTGAGATCTTGTGTCACTTCGCCTGGTTTTATTCCGATCTCTTCTTCTATGACCTTGACAAGATTCATAGAACCCTCCATGTGGCAAGCTGTACCGTCGCATATCATGATCGTATACTCGCCCTTTGGATTGAGTGAGAACTGTGAGTAGAATGTGATGACACCATATATCTTTGCTGGTGGTATGCCAAGTGCTACACCTATATAGTTCACAACTTCTCTTGGTACATGTCTGTATTCGTACTGAATCTCGAGGAGAATTTTGATGAGCATCTCTTTCCTGTAGCCGTATTTTTCCAAAATGTCTTCGACCTTATCAAAGCTTCTTGTAAGCATCGCCACACCTCCAAATATATTCTTCAAACCAACGATTCGTCACTCAAGTTGAAAATTTTATCTACTGATTAGTTTGTTGTGAATAATATCACGTTATTCTTTTCACAATTATAATAGGACAGAAATTGGAAAATGTCAATAGATAATTTAGATTTTTTTCACGAAAGAAGTGTTATATATTGCGGTAGATTCACAGATTGTTGTCAAGTATTGCCAAAGGTATCCAGGAATTGGTTAGAAGTAGATTCGAAAGGCATCAGAGATATTTCAATATATTTCAATAGTATTCTATATTCACAATCTTGCCCATTCTTTCGAGTATCTTGGATATGTCGTATATCAATCTGAATTTCAATGATATATCGTGGACGAATAGTGGGTTTTGGTGAGCTGGGTTTATTGCTCTACCGACAAGAAAATTGACCACATCTGCCTCGTTGAGCATATCTACAAGTCTTTGCGCACCAATACCAAGTTCATTTGATTGACCTTCGTAGAATCTGAAAACTTGTGTGAGCGTGATTATACCTTCAGTGACTAAATCTACTCCATCCATATATCCGACGGGAGGAGAAATTTGAGAGATGCTTGCAAAGTCGATTTCAACTTTTTTGTTGAGCACCTTTTCTGCTATTTGACTAGTTGTACCACCGCAGATAACTTTCTTTCCTTCTGATTCTATGAGTCTCTTCACTACCCGTTCATCATTTTCTTTCTTTTCAGGTGGTCCGACCATGATCGTTACAAGTCGTTTCTCTCTGATTTTGATGGCACATACAGTTGCGTCGTCACCTTTTGTCTTGTAATCGAGCGCTTCTGCTAATTTTATGAGATGATTGGTGATGCTAGGTAAATCTATTTTATTGGCTAATAAGTTGTTAAGCTCTTTGACGATATTCTCTACCCCGAGTCCGAATGGGTATCTGCTCGTCCCCATGCCTGCTTGTGATATACCGTCTGTCATGAGAAAGATGATATCGCCTGTCTTTACGTTTGTATTCATTTCTGAGACTTTTCTACCTTGGATATCTTTGAAGCTTTTTTCGTAGTCTATGAATTTTCCATCGCGATATATGAGTACAACGGGAAAGTCGTACTCAAATATCGTGCACTTTTCTGTTACACAGTCTATTAAACAGGTGGCAAGTGTTGCATAGCTGATGCCCCTAACTTTGCATATTGGAAGGGTGGAGATGATGGATTGAAAGACTTCTGATATGGGCACACCATTGAAGACCATAGTGGTTGCCATTGATGCCGTTAGTGTGGATAAGATACTAGCCTTCACGCCACTACCTAATCCGTCCGATATACTTACGACGGTCTTGCCTTCACTTTTCTTTATCTTGATTGTGTCCCCACAGACAGACTCACCAGCTTTGTTCTTCTGTGCATAATGAATCTCACAAGTTAGCATCGTCATCCTCCATGTAGTTTTTGAATTCCAAAAAGTGCGATTTTGTCTCAGCTATAGACTCACCTAGTAGTCCTGCAATATCCTGTGCCAACTTCATTTGGTCATTCAATACTTCCTCTATTTTTTGTATACTCTTGCGTTTTATTTCATCCATTCTTTCCCTTTGCAGCACCATTTCGGTGATATCGACGAAGAGTACAACGTTACCACCGTCACCAGGCAATTCAAATGTCTTTGGATAAAAATATACTTTTCTTGAGTTTATGTACAGCTCCTGTATTTTATAGCGTTTGCTATAGACCTTCTTACATATCTCCAAAATCTTTTCATCTGTATAGCCTTCAAATAAGGCCTTGGCAGCAGTATTTATGTACGTTATACGCTCTCCTTTGAATATGACGATTGCATTGGGCGTTTCGTCGACAACTTTGTAACTTACCGAAGAGACGATCTCTACAAGATATGCAAAGCACATGTCTTTCTCTGCCTTGCCAAGTACGACTGCTCTTGCTTTTTCATAGCAAGTTTCGTAGCCACATCCAGTACAATTGAGTTCCTTCGCCTTATCATCCTTTCCAAGGAGATGAAGAACTTCTCTGATCTGCTCTTCGGGTACCTGTATTCGTGCATTCTTATCAACGAAGTGTTTTGAAAGATTGAGGTCATAGTTCGATGTGTTAATTCTTTTCTCGGCATGATCCGATAACATCTTGAAGTAATTTATCAGTGTATTCTTTCTTACAAGTATGTTGGTATCTTTCTTCATCGCAGGGCCGTTCAAGCAACCACCAATGCAAGAAGATGCCTCGATGATTATCTTATCGTGAGTGGTTTGTTCAAATTTCTCCAAGAATTCTATGAAATTCTCCGTACCTTCCACTACAACGTGCTCGAGTCTTTGTTTATCCGCAGAGTAGAGAATACCACCGGTCACAGGGTACATGCGTGTTCTTTCAGGATACGGTGCATCTGGCAACTTTTCAGTGTAGTCGTCTATATTGATTTCCTCTTTTTGAATCCATTCTTCAATCTCTTCGAAAGTCAATACAAGGTTATAATGTTCTTTCAGTTCTTCTTTCTTTGCCACACATGGCCCTATGAATACTCTTGGTAGGTCCCCAAATTTGTATCTTAGGAATTGGCTATGTGCAATCGCAGGTGAGACCACGGGCATAAGGTACCCGAGATACTGAGGAAAGTACTTTTCAACGATATTAACAATAACAGGACAAGATGTCGTGATGCGTGGACCGTTTGCACTGGCAAGTTGTTTGAGGTACGCATCTGTGACAAACTGTGCACCAACTGCAGTTTCAGAGATGTAAACGCACCCAAGACTTTTGAATAAATCAAATACCTTAAAGGGGTTATCAAAATATGCATATACCGATGGTGCTACTGATAATACGAATGGCTTCTTAAGAATGGAATCAAATACATCAAGATCGCGTCTGTAATTCTTTGCATGTTGTGGACAGACGTTGACACAAGTACCACACAGCACACACTCTTCTTCTATGACAAACGACTTTTCATCGTGAAAACTTATTGCCTTTACCGGACAGTTTCTCAAGCATTTGTAGCAGTACTTGCAGTTTGCATCATTTGAGATGATGTACTTACTTTGTTTCATCATCGCTCACCATCCGTTCTTTTTTCTCCATTACTTTGCGAATGACGGTTTCTTCTAAATTACCAGGCGTCACTTTCGAAACCAATTCGCCGTTTATTTCAATACTGACACCATTGGCACAGTTGTTCATGCAAAGAGAACCTGACAAAAGAACGTTCGGGTCGCCTGAAAATACTTCTTTCAGCTTCTGCGTGATCTCATATGCGCCTTTCAAATGACACGAACTTCCAAGGCAGATCTTTATGTTTATCGTTGTGGCTTGGTCATTTTTCTTATCGCCCTTTGATTCCACGTTACTCACCATCCATACCTTTTTGGATTCCAGGTCAATAATTTCTCGTTATAAATTTCACAATTACAACTATATGATAAATCAAAGTAAGGTGAAAGTCAAGGGAGGTTTTGAAAAGAAAAGTGCTCCTTAGAAAGGAGCACTTTGATGTTTTCATATATTATATTATGTTATTGATAAGAAACTATTCTTGAAATTCGATCAAACCGTATTTGCCGTTCTTTTTATAAATCATGTTCAACTCGCCTGTGTCCATGTTTCTGAACACAAAGAAAGTATGGTCCATCACTTCCATTTGTTCTATGGCTTCTTCAAGTGTTACATTAGCCAAGAAAACTCGTTTTGCACTGTCAATTTTGTCATCTTCCTCGCCGATAATGTGTTTGGGTAATAATTTTTCTGCCATTACTTCGGCTGCACTTCTCACACTTGACTTGTGATAAGATTTGTAATACTCTCTTTCTCTCTTGATCGATTTCTCAAAATTGTCACAAGCTACATCGATTGTGCCGTATACATCATTGGCCTTTTCTTGCACTACGATGTCCTTACCGTTTAGGTAAGTTTGGAGTCTTAGAACATAAAACGGACCGTCCTTATCAAAACGCGCCTCGATGTTAAGATCATCTCTTTCAGCAAAGTTACCAAGTGCTCTCTTGACTTTCTCCAGTTTCTCGTCCAAATAGCTCTTCATGGCATCGGATAGTTCAAATCCACGAGCAAATGTCCTAACTTCCATGCGATCACCTCCGAGTGATTTCTTCGTTTAGCTCAGTCACAAGCTCCATAGTGTAGAAAGACAGCGTGATGAGAAAATAAGAAGTTGTTTTTCCTATCGTCAATTTTTCTTCAGAGAGTATGAATTTCTTCGCAGTCATTATAACAGCCATCAAAAGTGCTGTCGTTATGAGGAATAGAAATGGGATGAAAAATCCCAAAAAGGCAAATATCAATATGAATACCATGTATAAACTCGACAGTGCGTAGAGTTTTTCATCACTGTTTTTGAACCATTTTGATATTGTTATGCACAATCCTATTACGCCTATAAAAAACACCGTGTTTGCAATACCGAAGAAAATCTTAATCGCAACATCATCGATGAAGAAAAATGCATTTGAAATAATTGACATGATGAATCCTAACGAAAACAGAATAGAAGAAAAGATTATAAAGTCTTTTGATGACTTGTCTTCGACTACACTATTTAGATAATCCTTTATCATCAAATCAACCCCCTTCCAATTGCAAGTGCAAACACCTCTGGTCCAACATGTGCAGATATGCCCGGTCCGATCCTTGCTATGGAGTGTACTTTGAAACCTTCCAGCAACTTGTCAAGATATGCTTTCATGCTTGCCACACCGTAACCACCTATAATTATCGGATTTTCAACTTTTTTGGAAAATTCGCTCGTGATTTCTCTCATCTTAGAGATGCATGTTTCCATTGTTCGAGCAGTGTCTAATGAATATGTGTAGCCGTCATCATCCGTCGAGAGTATAGGTTTTATTTTGAGTAACTTACCGATTAAAGATTTTGCCTTACCGATTCTTCCACCTCTTTGGAGATATTCAAGTGTAGAAACGGTGAATACTAGGAGGCTCTCGCGTACAAATTGTTGGACTACATCTTGTGTAACTTTTATACCGTTTTCCGCTGCATTTATTACTCTGTAAAAAACATACGTAGTTTTTAAACTTGCACTCCTTGAATCCAGTACTGTCACATTCTTTAGATTGTCTTCTTTTACTATTGAAGAAACCGTATCATACGTTCCACTCAATTTTTGCGATATGGTGACTACATATATGTTATCGTACTCTTTTGAATATTTCTCAAGCTTCTCTTTCATTTCCTCGCGATTTGGCTGAGATGTCGTTACTGGCGCACCGCTAAGACAATAGGAATAGAATTCTTCATCGGTTATGCTAACTTTGTCTATGTACTCTTTGTTGTTAACGTAAACTTTTAATGGAAACACATCGGTAGGTACGCCAAAATCTAATCCTGGTTGATAATCGACCGAACTATCATAAATATAGAGTGTTTTCATATTCTCCTCCTCATTTCGTATTTCTACCGATCAAAACGCCGAATACTTCCGCTCCTACCTGTGCTAATATTGCCGTCCCTAATCCAAAGAAACTTGGTTTCCAGCCATTCCTTTGCGCAATATCGTACACATACTCTTTGTATTCGTTTTTACCAACGGCTGCGAACATCCGAAATTTGGTTCTATCTTCTTGCCCTAAAAAATCATTAACATTTTGGTTCATTATCTCAAGCACTTTCTTATTTGCTATTGCTTTTCCAATTAATTCTAATTCACCAGTTCTTGCTATTGTGAGAATTGGTTTTATGTGCATCATTTTACTTATCGCAGAAAGGACCTTGCCTACTCTTCCACTTCGTTCGAGTCGTTCAATGTTGAAAATTGAAATTAGAAATATTGAATCATCCCTATATGATATTATATCATTTTCTTCGATATTTTTGCCACTTTCAATATCGGATATCATGCGTGTTAAAATATACGTATTTTGGATACTTATCGATTTAGAGTCAAAAACCACCACGTTCTCGTAATTGTTCGCTATTGTGCTGAAAAGGCTGTATGTGCCACTCAGCAAAGAAGAAACCGATAGGACGTAAACTTTTTCGTACTTTTTGGAGAGTTCGTCAAACAATGATTCTACTTCATTCGGAGAGGGTAACGATGTTTCAAGGTTTTTGCCTTCCTCTATTGTCTTCATTATCAAATCTAGCAAAGCATCGTCGTCACGATATTCTTTACCATCCACATAGACTCTAACTGGAACGGTATAGATATCAACCGCCGACACATAATCTTTGCTCAGCTTCGTTGTGCTATCGATTACTACGGCACTTTTCAACAATTCTCACCTCATTTTGCAGTCTTACCGCTTACTCCGTTGCCAAGATATTTGTGTGGGTCGAATTCTTCTGGTCTTCCCATCTCTTCTGTTAATATTACAACATTACTCTTCCCATCGCAATGAATGAATCCATCGACAACTCGATAAACTTCTTCACCGTTATCGAGTTTTATTCTTACGTCGCAAATTGCCAATTTGGCAATGATGGGTGCTCTCTTATCGAGCACACCCATCTCTCCTTCAACCGTTCTAAATACTACAAATTGTGCATTAGGAAATTCTGCTATTCTATATGGAGTCACTATTCTAACTTTCATGCTGTATGCGAGCGCAATGTTACCTGTTTTCCATTAATATGGAGAGTTACGCGCTCTTCTCTCCTTTCTAAGTCATTTGAATGTTGTATCAAATAACGCTTGCTTGTGTAAGTTCCTTTGCCTTTTGTACTGCTTCATCTATTGTGCCAACCATGTAGAATGCTGCTTCTGGCAAATCGTCATATTTTCCTTCCAATATTTCTTTGAATCCTCTGATTGTCTCTTTGATCGGTACGTAAACACCAGGTATACCGCTGAATCTTTCGGCAACGTGAGTTGGCTGCGTCAAAAATCTTTGTATCTTCCTAGCTCTCTGAACTATAATCTTATCTTCTTCTGAAAGTTCTTCCATACCAAGTATCGCAATGATATCTTGCAAGTCTTTGTATCGTTGAAGTACTTCTTGAACACCCCGCGCAACTTCATAGTGTTCCACTCCTACTTCGTTTGGATCCAAAATCTTTGAGGTAGAGTCGAGCGGATCTACCGCAGGATAGAGGCCAAGTGCTGCAAGCTGTCTCGATAGAACTATCGTGGCATCAAGGTGCGTGAATGTAGTTGCCGGAGCTGGGTCAGTTATATCATCCGCTGGGACGTAAATCGCTTGAACAGACGTTATGGAACCACGCTTCGTTGAAGTGATTCTCTCCTCAAGTTCTCCCATGTCGGTTGCCAACGTTGGCTGATAACCAACAGCAGATGGCATACGACCGAGCAAGGCTGAAACTTCACTACCAGCTTGAACAAACCTAAATATATTGTCTATGAACAAGAGCACGTCTTTACCTTCAACATCTCTGAAATATTCTGCTATTGTCAGTGCTGTTAGTGCTATCCTAAATCTTGCTCCCGGTGGTTCATTCATTTGACCAAACACAAGCACTGTGTTATTCAAAACTCCCGCTTCCTTCATATCAAGGTAAAGGTCATTTCCTTCCCTTGTTCTTTCACCAACACCCGCAAACATGGAAAAACCATGGTGCTCTATGGCGATATTTCTGATCATTTCCATAACAAGCACTGTTTTTCCAACCCCCGCACCACCGAAGAAGCCTATCTTTCCACCTCTCGGGAATGGTGCAAGCAGGTCAATGACTTTAAGACCAGTTTCAAGTATGTTTATTTCCGTGTTTTGTTCTGCCATGGATGGTGCGGGCCTATGAATTGGCCAATATTCAACATCTTTTATCTCTCCAAGTTCATCAATTGGTTCTCCTATGACATTGAGCATCCTGCCGAGCACACCTTGACCAACAGGCGCTTTGATAGGTTCTCCAGTGTTTTCTACTTCCATTCCACGAACAAAACCATCGGTGCTATCCATAGCAATGGTCCTGACAGTGTTATCACCGATGAGTTGTTCTACTTCTAGAACCAATTTTCTGCCGTTCTCTGGATTTGTAACAATTAGTGCGTCGTATATATCCGGTAATTCACCTTCTGAGAATTTGACATCTACGACCGGTCCAATTATTGTTACTATTGTTCCCTTAGATTTTTTGGACACGTGCATCACTCCCTTATCTTTCTTTTAAGGCATCTGCGCCAGTAACTATTTCTATGAGTTCTTGGGTGATGGATGCCTGTCTCACTTTGTTGTAATCTATAGTGAGCTGCCTTACAACATCATCTGCGTTTTCTGTTGCATTTCTCATTGAATTTTGTCTTGCATAAAGCTCACTGATTTTGCTTTCAAATGCTAAAGAAAAAAGCACACTTGTCGCATAGAATTCTATTAACTTAACCTGGAAGTCTGGCCCAACAGGTTCAAATTCGTACATATCACCGTATTCTTTTTTATCTTCCTCGACAAAAGGTGTCAACACAAAGATATCTGGTACTTGGGCTAATTTGTTCTTGAATTTTCCATATACCACTTTTACTCGTGCTACGTCATTAGACAACATATCCGTAACAAGCGTTTGCATGAATTCAAAAGTTGGTACATCATATGCATGTTCGTATATGCGAGCTACTTTCTCATTTTTTCTAAATGCAGGCGCAGTCCTTGCACCTACAACGTATATTTGATCAAAATTTTCTTTCCTATCCAAACTTAGAGCTCTCTTTGAAATTTCCGATGAGAATGAACCACACAATCCCATGTCTGTACCGATCACAATTAGCGCACTCTTACCATTTCCAGTGACAAAGGGATGTTCTATTTCTAAGTGGACTTGAGAAACTACGTTTTTTGTCTCCTTCAGAAATTCGCGAACAACCTCGAGACGTTTCTCAACTTTCTTTATTTGAGCAGTTGAAACCATCTCCATCGCTTTTGTAATCTTCTTTAAGGATTGTGTAGCGCCTATTCTCCTCTTAATTTGGAGAAGCTTGCCACGACTCATTTGGCATCACTTCCCGTATATCTTTACAAAGTCTTCTTTGAAAGCCTTTATGTATTCTTTCAATTTAGCTTCCAATTCAGGTGATATTTGCTTTTTCGTTCTGATTTCTTCTAAGACTTCTGGATATCTTTCTTTGAAATGTTTTAGTAGACTATCTTCAAAGGTCTTAACAGACGAAATCGGTAAATCGTTGAGGTAACCGTTAACGCCCGCGTATAGAACGATAACTTGCTCTTCAACTTCCATAGGACTGTATTGTGGCTGTTTCATCAGTTCCATCAATCTTTGACCCTTGGTAAGTTGAGCTTGCGTCGTTGGGTCAAGCTCTGTTGCAAACTGTGCAAATGTTTCGAGTTCTTGGTATTGTGCGATATCAAGTTTCAGTGAACCTGATACTTGTTTCATTGCCTTGATTTGAGCTGCGCCGCCGACACGAGAAACTGAAAGCCCTATGTTCACAGCTGGTCTTTGACCTGCGTAGAACAAACCAGGTTCAAGGTATATCTGTCCATCCGTGATAGATATGACGTTTGTCGGAATGTAGGCGGAAATATCATTCGCCTGAGTTTCTATAATCGGTAGAGCTGTTAAAGAACCTCCACCCGCGTTATCGTTGAGACGTGCCGCACGTTCCAATAGTCTGGAATGTAGGTAGAACACATCGCCAGGATAGGCTTCTCTTCCCGGTGGCCTTCTCAAAAGCAGAGAAATTTGTCTGTAAGAAACCGCATGTTTTGAGAGGTCATCGTATACAACTAACGCATCTTTACCTTTGAACATGAAGTATTCGCCCATTGCGCAACCTGCATACGGTGCAATATATTGGAGCGTTGCAGGATCAGACGAAGATGCGACGACAACTGTCGTATAGTTCATTGCACCAGATTGTTTAAACTTATCAACTATCCTTGCAACCGCTGCTGCCTTTTGCCCTATTGCAACGTAGATGCAATAAACACCCTTACCTTTTTGGTTTATTATTGTATCAACAACTATTGCACTCTTACCGGTTTGCCTGTCACCAATTATCAATTCTCTCTGCCCACGTCCAATTGGAATCAGAGAGTCGATAATTTTCAAACCAGTTTGAAGTGGAGTATCGACAGGTTTTCTGTAAATGACACCAGGTGCTTTGAATTCTATAGGTCTGGTCTCTTTGTAACTGACTGGGCCAAGACCATCCAAAGGTTCGCCAAGTGGGTTTACAACGCGGCCAAGAAGCCCTTCTCCAACGGGGACTTCCATTATTCTGTTCATTCTTCTTACCGTGTGACCTTCCTTGATCTGTGTATATTCGCCAAGTATGATGATACCAACATTGTCTTCTTCAAGGTTGAAAGCAAGGCCTTTAGTTCCGGTTTCGACAAATTCAACCATTTCGTTAGCCATAACGTTATTCAACCCATAGACTCTAGCGATACCATCACCGACTTCTATAACCTTTCCAACGTCTTCGAGTTTTATCTCTTCTTTGTAATCTGCTATCTTGCTTTCAAGTACTCTAACAATTTCTTCAGGGTTTAATCTCAAGGTATCACCCCTTCCTAATAAGCACGTCTTTGACTATGCTCTGAAGCCTTCCTTTGATACTTGCGTCCAATTTCTTCCCAGAAAATTCAAGGACTACCCCTGCTATTAAATCTTCATCAAATTTGACGTTGAAGACTGGTTCTCTGCCGGTATATTTTTTAACAAAGTTGGATAAAAGTCCCAGTTCTTCAGAAGAAAGTTCACTAGCGGAGGTTACATCGACTGGAATCAATCCGGCATTATCCAATATAGTGTAGTCAAAAAAAGATGCAATTTGCTTTATAAACTTAATTCTTCTGTTAGCGATCAATAGATGAATGAATCTAGCAAACGCCTCATCGACCTCTACGTTTAATTTCTTCATAAGGTCGATGAGGAAATTAGCGCGCTCATCTACCGCAACAGATTGATTGTTCAAGAAAACCGATACAGCATCGTACAATTGATTGAGTACTTTGAGCTGTTCTTTGTATTCTTCTGTCTTACCATTCACTTTTGATACTTTGTATAGTGCTACAGCATACCTACTAGCGACCGCAGAGTACATCATTGCTTTTCATACTCCTTAAGTACGTTGATGAGATACTCTCTTTTTGCCTTCTCATCTAAAGTACCTTTAAGCACCTTAATTACAAGACTAATCGCCAATTCTGTTGCAACGGTTTGAACTTGTGACAATGCTTCTTGGGTCTGCCTTTCAATTTCGATTTTGGCATTTGCTAAGACTCTTTCAGCCTCTTTTTCAGCTCTTTCTTTGGCTTCTTCAACAACTTTTTCAGCTTGAACATTAGCAGCAGACAATATCTGATCAGCCCTTGCTCTTGCTTCTTTTAAGCTATTTTCAGCTTCCTTTTGTAACTCTTCAGCTCTCTTTCTCGCATTTTCCGCCTCAAGCAAATCCCCTTCTACCTTTTCTTTTCTTTTATCCATCATGGAAAGAAAGGGTTTGTAGAGGAGTTTATTTAGTACCCAAAGGAGAAAAAGAAAACTCAATAACTGAACAACAGCAGTCAAGTTTATCTGGAAAAAATCCATGCTGACCGCCTCACAGAGCGAACAGTATCAAGAATGCTATCAACAATGAATAAATACCTGTCGTTTCAGCAATAGCGTCTGCAATCAACATCCTCGTGGTGATTACGTTTGCAAGTTCCGGTTGCCTTGCAATAGAATCCAATGCATGAGCACCGATGTTTCCTTCTCCTATACCCGGTCCTATTGCTCCTATACCCATACAAAATCCTGCACCTACAGCCTTACCGGCAACAACAATAGCATCTGCTAAAATCTTCATAGTTTCTTGATCCATGATCATACCTCCTTTAAGATGGTAGTCTTCTCTTTAATTTAAAATTATGTTAGAAACCAACGAACGTACAAAAGCACATATTATCCGACCTGAGCTGATATGTATGCTATCGTTAAAGTTGAAAAGACAAATGCTTGAATCAATCCGGAAAATATTCCGAAATATCCCCATAGAAGCGGTGGTAAGAACATGTACTTAACGAAGTAGCTCAATGCTAAAACCAAAACTCCTCCACCTGTAATGTTCCCAAAAAGACGCATGGAATGTGATATAGGCTTTGCAAGTTCACCAATGATGTTCAAAGGTAACAAAAACGGTAATGGCTCTACAAAACTCTTCAACCATGCTTTAAACCCTTTAGCCTTTATTCCAAAATAATGGCTGATAACTAAAACCATGATCGCATATGTCAAATTGGTATTCAGGTCTGCCGTTGGAGCAAACCATGTATCGCTAAAAAGCATAAATTTTGCATTTCTTATAATCTCACCATTTGCTCCTATAGTTTTGGTCACATCAACTGATATTCCAGGTACAAATCCACCAAGAAGGTTTGCTACTGCTATGTATAAAAACAGTGTTGTCGCAATTTTGAATGTACTCTTTGCAAATCGCTCATCTGGAATACTTGACTGGACGATGTCGTAAACAAAGTCCATTACTGACTCTGCAAATGCTTGTTTTCTGTTAGGGACAAGTGAATATTCCTTGTGGACAGCTCTTGCGAATAACACGATGATTGCTATCACAACAAGTGACATTATTATCGTCATCGGATTTATTTGCAAGAACCATGGACCATTACCAACTATCCATCTGTTTGCAACATTTCCAAGTACATCAGAAGGGGATTTCGGAAGGTATTGGACGTTTATTATTCCAACCGTTATATAGACTATCAAAAAAACTGTGAGCTGAATTTTCGTTTTCGTACTCATTCTTCGTCTTTTCTTTTCAGCCACTATTGCCACCTCCAAGCAAACAGAAAGATCACGACTTTGAAATTTATCATTCCCAAGAATGTACCTACGATACCTAACGCTGGTTCCGTGGTTACTATCGCCGACAACAAAAATAAAGAAGCGTACAAGAGATATCTTAAAACGTAAAGCTTTGGTATTCTTCTCTTGCCAAGCGATATTATACCATAATTCTCGTAACTTTTGTCAATGAATGTGATGCCAAGAAACATGCCAACAGTTCCAATGGCTAACCCAATGACTCCATCCCACAAACCCAAAAGTGCAAAAAGTGCAAATTCGCCAACAGCAAATAAAAGTGCGTAAGTGCTTAACTTTCTTATAGCCAAACTCATGGTATCAGAGGGCTTAACACCTATAGGGTAATTACTTATGGATATTATCTTTCTTTTCGTCTTCTTTTGATCGTTCTTCGGTTCTTCTTGCCTCTTGATTTTCGTCTTTATCATACCTTTCTATCTCTTTTAATAAGTAAACAAAACCATTGTAAAGTCCAGAAATTAGTCCCAATATTATGAATGTTATAAGAAAGACTTTCCCTGTACCAAATATGTTGTCAAGTAGCTTTCCTATAACAAGACCTACAAGTACATTTCCAACGATTGCAAAGCCAAGTGACGAGATTATATTTAGTTTGGACAAGTCTTTGCCTACACTTGCAACTGGACTTCTGGAATTTCTTTTACCGCTTTTTTCTTTGGAACCTTGACCGTTTTTATCGTCTTTTGGAACATCCTTATCTTCTGTATTCCTTATGTCATCACTCATCTTTTTAGACTATGAATAGCTCCCTCGGCAGTGATGTGATCAAATCGCATCCACTTTCTCTTATGACAACATCGTCTTCTATCCTTATTCCAAATTTTCCTTCGAGGTATATGCCCGGTTCTACCGTTACAACTTGTCCAACTTCAAGTGGCTTTTCATATCTGTAACTCAAACTTGGGCTCTCGTGAACTTCCAAACCTAATCCATGCCCAAGCGTATGCCCAAAGTATTCACCATATCCGCATTGAGCTATGTAATCTCTTGCAATTGCATCTCCTTCTTTTCCGGTCATTCCAGCCTTTATTGATTCACGAGCCTTTTTTTGAGCTGTGTAGACGACGTTGTAAACTTCTTTAACTTCGTCACTAGGCTCACCTATGCAAAATACCCTGGTTATATCGCTGTTGTAACCCTTGTACCTTGCACCCCAATCGACAACAACTGGTTCACCCAACTGAACTGCTTTCTCAGATGCTTTACCATGCGGCAGTGCTCCTCTATAGCCTGAAGCAAGAATTGTTTCAAATGCTAAGTCTTCTGCTCCCAACAGCTTTATCTGATACTCCATGTATGCTGCTAATTCTGTTTCTTTTATACCGGGCCTTGCGATTTCAAGCATCTTTTTAAATGCTTCTTCTGCAATTTGAGCTGCTACTTTCATCTTTTCTATCTCATCTTCACTCTTTGTTGCCCTGACTTCTACGATGATAGAAGAGACATCTTCAAATTCACAATTGACTTTACTTGCAAACCAATCAAAGTTTGCTGCGGATATTCTCTCTTTTTCAATTGCTACTCTTCTCAATTCTAAATTGCTTATTAAATCTGCAACTACTTCGAAGAAGGTTTTTGGAGGAGTGTATTTTACCAACTCGAAATCGCTTTCTTCTTTAACCTGAACCCAGTACCTCGAATCAGTGATGATTATGTGCCTTTTTGGCGTAATGAGCAATGCTGAAAAAGTGCCAGTAAAACCTGACAGATACCTTGTGGTGATCTTATTCGACCCTTCCAGATTTAAAACCAGGAGAGCATCCACATCCTTTTCGAAGATCTTATTTTTTACTTCTTCAAGATGTCTTGACACAGTCTATTCCCCCTTTTTATCAACTCAACTGAAATTAATTATATCACCATATTTGAATGATTCAAATGTACCATTTTACATAGTTTCAAGTTCTGGCGTGCTCGGCGGGACTTGAACCCGCAGTCTTCGGATCCGGAGTCCGATGCTCTATCCAGTTAAGCTACGAGCACTTCCCAAATTACTTGATATCGAGGCCGATAATCTTCATATTTTGCCAATTTCTGGCATCACTTAGCTCTGAAAGCTTATTTCTCATACTATTGTCAATTATAACGCAGTCAGGAAGTTTTTCAAGCAAAGTCAAATTCTGTACAAAATCGTTCCATACTCTGTAGACAAACCCACCTTCTTTAAACATGGTGTATGCAATGTATGGATCTTCGCTATAACCGATAATTTTCGAGATATGGAAATCTTTATCGCATGGTACGTTCACAATAGCCGCACACTCGCAGGAAATCTCCTGTGGCTTTGAAGCAACTGACGTTTTCAATTCGATTGTCCTATCAGGTGCTTGAAGATAGTCCAGCAATAGTTGTTCAGCACTGAATCGATCGTCATCTTTTTTATCGTAGACTTTTGCCATCTTTGTTGTCATACGTTCATCTATGAACAGTACCCTTTTCCCTGCCTTCAAAAGACTCAGGCCAAATTTTATCACCTCAAACGTCTGAGTAGAATAATTACCACTCATGGACAATGGTAGCCCAAGTACAATTTCTCGAAACTTCTCCATTTTCTTTTGTATATCAGATGTCTTCACCGTTCCACTTTCAGATACGAACATCGTTCCAATTGCATAGCCACACTTACTTTTCCCGTAATCTATCGCGATAATACTCATCTATGATATTTCCTCCCAATTCTTCGCATCCATCGACAAAGTTATCGGTTAAGACAACAATTCTCTCCGGCTTTTCAGGGTCTGGAAACAATTTTGCAAAATAGCCGGCCTTTCTTAATTCTTCACATTTTTTGGCTGGATTATCAACTCTCAAAATGTACCGTAAGGTCTGAGTCATATAGATACCTCTCCATTATTAGTCTATAGATTTCTTTCACCGAAAGTGCCTCAAGTTGCAATGTGTATTTTTCAAAATAGTTGAGTTCTATTTCCCTTTCTTTGAGACGTGTTACTTCATCAGAACGCAGTTCAACTGGGTTTATGATACCATCAGATATAGCATTTAAGTCTCTATAAACACTCTTAACAACTCCCTTTGGTATCGGGTAATTCCATGCAATTTGTTCAAATTCATCCATCCTCGTCGGCAAATAGATATTTATCTCTTCCATGATTTGAGCCAATTCGTTTTCACTTGGAAAGAGTTTTCTCAAACAATCATACTTTTTTGAAACGTCTTGCGACGAATAGTTCAGTTGCAGCAAGATAGTTCCGTCGCCACTGACGGCGTCTGTGATCTCGCTGAATGTGTATGGAAAATCAAATAGTCTAATCTCAGCTGAGCCAAATAGAGACGGTAGAGCATCGTTGTTCGTTGAGGACACAAGCTTCTTAACCTTTTTCTTTCTGATTAGATTTGAAATTATCAGTCTTTGAAATGGCGCAAGCTGTGGTGAGTAGAATATGACATCTCTAGTTGAGACCTTCTTAACATAGTTATTGAAAAATACTTCAACCGAGTTATGAGACGAAAAAAGATAAATCAAAGAGGATGTACCATTACTGAGCGATTTTGGTTGATTTCTCTTATCTTCGATCGAAAAATCCAATTTTCCATCGACTTCGTGTACAGGTAAGTTTGTGTTGAATGAATAAATTGTTGTAAAGAATGCATTCTTTCCAAACTTCTTAATGATTTTATCGTAAAGATTCTCATCAAAGTGAGCCAAGAACTGAATTTCATTTAGTACAATATAATCATATTTTTCAGGATCATTGATAAAACTATCTGCATAGACTGCATTTGTGATCACATGCCTTCCTGTTGCTTTATTCAGAGAATTTGCAAGCACAACACCGGGTATATTGTGCCTTTGCAAACTTTCGTATACATGCATAGCTTCAGTGCTTGAAGGATTAATTATCAATGTTCTGCCCTTCTTCATGAGATTATAAAAGAAAGCGTTCCTATAAGGCACTCTAAATCTTAGCAATATCGGCCTCTTTAGCTCGCTTAACTCACATACTTTCGATGCTCTGTTGAATATATCATCTTCTACTTTGTGATAGTCGTAATCTTCTTCTCTCTGTTGACGCCAATTGGCTGTAAACGAGTGTAAGAATGTCTTATCGATAACATCATCATCGCTTACATGATAAACTTTTAAGTCAAGCACGTTAAGCTGAGGACCGTTGTCACTGACCCTTAAATTTCCAACGACATCCATTTTCAAGAGTTGAGGTTGCAATGTATATATTTCATTTGGCGACATTTTTAGGCCAAATCCAACACCTTCTATGCTCTTCGTGTTACCTTTCAAGGTCAATCTAACGTTGTACCCAGACTCGCCGAAGATTCTGAATCTCTCTACTGCACTATCTTGTATGAGAAAGACGGGTTCTGGATTACCATGTCCATATGGTTCAAGCATCTCGATAGCTTCTAAGATACTGTTATCTATCTGATCAACAGTTATCTTTTCATCTACTACGACAACTGGCTCCATCTTTACATCATCGTCGCTAATTTTCTCGCGTATAGTTCTCAACAAATCAGGTATTTTTTCTTCTTTCAAACTGAATCCCAAAGCCATAGTGTGCCCGCCGAAGTCTTCAAATATATCCCTAAATCTTTCAAGTAACTCTATAATATTTACTCCCGGTACACTTCGTGCTGAGCCCCTAGCTATGCCGTCTTCTATCGATATCACCATTACAGGTTTGTTGTACAGATGCACCAATCTCGTTGCAACAATGCCCATTACTCCTAAGTGCCATCCATATCCGTAAGCAACGACTATAGGAAGTTCGTTTAGTCTATTTGCTTCAATCATTTGAACAGCTTCTGTGTATATCTTTGCCTCAATTCCCTGCCTTGTTGTATTGTAACCGAGTAATATTTCAACTAGTTCTGCAGCATTTGCATCGTCCTTTGTTACTATAAGTTTGAATGCATCGTCAGGAGAATCAAGCCTTCCTGCAGCATTTAATTTTGGTGCAATTCTGTAACCTATGTCTCTTGTACTGATCATTCCTATACCAAGTTTCTGTACCAGGCGCAGAATACCAAGCTTTGCTGTATTGTTGAGCCTCTTCAACCCTTCTTTGACAATGTATCTGTTCTCGTCAACTATCTCAACCATGTCTGCGACAGTGCCAAGTGCAACCAAGTCGAGCAAATCATCGAGCACAGAATAGTGAATATTGAGTCGTTCTGCCAGTGCACAAACAAGCTTGTAGGCAACTCCAACACCTGCAAATTCTTTGAATGGGTATGTATCATCTTGCCTTTTTGGATTGACAATTGCATCTGCAACAGGAAGAGTACCTTTAGGTTGGTGGTGATCCGATATGATGAGCCGCATGCCGAGTTCTTTTGCTCTTTGTGCTGCATCAAATGCGGTTATACCACAATCCACAGTAAGTATAACGCGACCGCCGTTGCGTGCTACTTCTTCAACAAATTGTGGCTGGATACCATAGCCGTTGTCAACACGTTTGGGTATGTGGTAATCAACCTCCCAACCGTTGTCTGATAGGAAGGTATGCAAAACTGCAGTTCCCGTAATTCCATCAACATCATAATCACCATGGATAAAGACCTTCTCGCCACGTTCTCTTGCATCAAGGAGTATCTCAACGGCCCTGTCCATGTCTTTCATCAAAAACGGAGAACGCAACATCTGTTTGGTTGGGTATAAAAAAGATCTGGCATCTTCGACACTGTAGATGCCCCTTAGAACAAGCAATTTTGCAGTCAATCTTGAGATTCCCAATTCTCTCGATAGCTGCTCGACTAACTTCTCATCAACTTCTCTGATTTCCCATCTCATCAGCCCCTCAACCTTTCTTTTTAAAAAATCAATATTCTAAGAAGATTTTACCACAAAAACGAACATTTTTGTTAAGAATCATGGTTAAGTTTCATTTAAGTATGGTATTTTTCGTTCGCAATACGAATCAACCGTGATATAATATTTTTATAACCATTATCAGCAATATGATTATTATCACACAACGATGGGAGGTTGTCTGTATGTCGAAGTTGATCAAAGGTGGATTTGTTGTTACAGTAACAGGTGAAAGTTTCATCGGAGATGTACTAATCGAAGATGGAAAGATAGCAAAGGTTGGTAAGAACATAAAGTCAAAGAATGCTGAAGTGATAGACGCAACTGGAAAATACGTACTTCCCGGTTTTATCGATGCACATTCTCACGTTGCCTTGTTTGAAGAGGGCATTGGTTCAGCTCAAGATGGGAATGAGGTAGGAGATCCAATCACCGCAGACGTTCGTGCAATAGATGCATTCAACCCTTACGATATAGCAATAAAGAGGGCGCTCGATGGTGGATTCACAACTGTCATGATTCTTCCAGGAAGTGCAAATGTCATAGGTGGACAGGGCGCAATTGTCAAATTCAAGTCAAACATCGTCGATTACTGCATAGTTAAATCACCCGCAGGATTGAAGATGGCAACGGGAGAAAATCCTAAGCGAGTGTATGGAAGTATGAACAAGTTGCCGTCGACGAGACTTGGCATTGCAGCAATTATGAGATCCTATTTCATGAAAGTTCAAGATTATATGGAGAAAAAGAGAAGAGCGATAGAAAAAGACGGCGCATTTCTTGACAGGGATCCGAAACTTGAAATTGGAGAACTTGTATTGAATGGTGAGATTCCAGCAAGAATTCATGCACATAGAGCACAAGACATCGTCACGGCAATCAGGGTAGCAAAAGAATTCAAATTTAAGCTGGTCATAGAGCACGGTACTGAAGCTTACAAAGTTGTCGATTATTTGGTTGAAAACAACGTGCCAGTTGTTGTAGGGCCATTTGGGTTCAGGACGAAGATAGAATTGAAAGATCAAACGTACGATAACATACGCATACTCAACGAAAAGGGCGTACTTACTGCGATAATGGTTGACCATCCGGTGAATCCACTCGAATATGCGAACATGCAAGCGGCAATCGCAATGAAGTACGGTGCAAAAAAGGAAGACCTCTTAAAGATGCTGACAATCAACCCTGCTAAGATTTTGGGAATAGATAACATGGTTGGTTCAATCGAAGTTGGGAAGGATGCAGATATCGCGATATGGGACAATGACCCATTCCTACCGCAAGCAAGAGTGGAAAAAGTGTTCATAGAGGGAAACGAAGTCAAATGGTGGGGTGGTAACGAGTGAGAGTTTTCGTAACTTACGAAATACCTGACTCCGGATTGAGGATGCTGCGCGAGAAATTCGAGCTCGATGTGTATACTGACGAGGAATTTCTGACAAAAGAAGAGATGATTGAAAGGGCCAGAAAAGCGGACGCAATGGTAGCACATCTGAGAGATCCGATAGACGCACAATTCATCCAATCTCTCGAAAAAATGAAGATCATAGCCGATTATGCTGTCGGTTACAATAATATCGACGTACAAGTTGCAACAGAGAGAGGCATCTACGTAACGCACACGCCAGGTGTACTGACGGAAGCAACAGCTGACATTGCATTTGCATTGATTTTGGCTGTGGCAAGAAGAATTGTGGAATCTGATAAATTTGTGAGAGATGGCAAGTTCGTCGGTTGGAAACCAAAATTGATGCTTGGATATGATTTATATGGCAAGACCCTTGGAATCATTGGAATGGGAAGAATTGGGCAAGCTGTGGCAAGAAGGGCACTGGGATTTGGTATGAATATCGTATACCACAATAGAAATAGACTTCCGCAGGAAGTGGAAAGTGAGTTCAAAGCAAAATATTTGAGCGTAGATGAATTGATAAGTACATCAGATTTCATATCGCTTCACACACCATTGACGAAAGAAACATTCCACATGATAGATGCAGAAAAGATTGCACGCATGAAACCTAATGCAATCGTAGTAAACACAGCAAGGGGTCCTGTTATCGACGAGCAAGCATTGTATGAGGCATTGAAAGAGCGTAGAATTGCTGGCGCAGGGTTTGATGTATACGAAAATGAGCCTAAATTAACACCGGGCCTAGAAAAATTGGACAACGTGGTACTCTTACCACACATTGGTTCTGCAACATATGAAACAAGAGAAAAAATGTCACAGATTGTGGCACTAAATATCATAGAGGCACTTGAAGGAAGAATACCACCGAATTTAGTACCAGAACAGAAAAGCAAATTTTCCAAATAAATAGTCAATACAAAGTTAAAGCTCCGGTCTCCCGGAGCTTTAACTCTTAATTAGTGGCTATTTTTATCATTCAGATTTAACTGCCTTTGCCATTTCAACGGCGAGCTTTCTCAATCGGCCGAAGTCTTCTTCGCATGGCGAGAAGTTCACTTCAACAGGATCACCAACCATTTGCCACTTGTTTCTCTCGATGTAATCGACAATGCCTTTCACCCCGCCGCCACTCCAACCATACGTACCAAAAACGCTGAAGACTCTATTTGGCAATCCCTTGTGCGATAGATTTATTATCAGATTCTCCATCGGCGGGAATATACCGTTATTATACGTACATGTACCCAAAATGATACCTTTGAACCGCCAAATTTCGTTGATTATAAATGATTCGTGCGTTGTAGATGTATTCATAACCCTGATATTTTTAACCCCTTCTTCTGCAAGCACGCGTGCAACATAATCGGCCATTTTCTCCGTGTTTCCGTACATAGTGCCGTAAGCAATGACGACACCCTCTTCATACTCATACTTGCTCCACCTATCGTAAGCTGAGATAATATGCATCGGATTTGTTCTCCACACAGGACCGTGTGTGGAACAGACGATCTTGATCTCAACTCCATTGAATTTCTGTAAAGCCTTTTGCACCATGGGGCCAAATTTTCCAACTATATTCGAATAATACCTTCTGATCTCATTCTCAAAATAATCCACATCCACTTCATCGTCGAAGATACCGCCATCAAGAGAGCCAAAACCGCCAAACGCATCTCCTGCGAAAAGTATCTTATCGTTTATCTCGTACGTCATCATTGTTTCTGGCCAGTGAACCATAGGCGTCAAGAAAAACTTCAATTTGCGATTGCCGAGGTCTATCTCATCGCCCTCTCTCACTTCATAGAAATCTACGTCTATGTGATACATCGCTTTTATAAAATCGTGTGTCCTCTTATTTCCAACAACCTTTACACCAGGAAATGCATGAACTATGGAAGAAATCGCACCAGAATGGTCAGGCTCCATATGGTTTATTATCAAATAATCAAGCTTCTTCCCATCGAGTATTTGGTGAATTTTCTCGATGTATTCACCCATCTTGCTAACTTTTACAGTATCTATTAAGGCTGTCTTCTCATCTACAACAAGATAAGAATTGTACGAAACACCTTTTGTCAATGGCCAGATATTCTCAAAAAGATGCGTGTCCCTGTCGTTTACACCCACGTAATAGACTCCGTCCACTATCTTTGCAACAACTTCCATTATCCCACCTCCACATCTTAATATCATAATCTCTTCCAAAGACAAATTTTAACACAAGCAAACAATATATCAAGTACAAAAAGGCATGAAATAATCAATTCTTGACAAAAAGATTATGGAGTTGCTTTGCACCTTTTACTCCGATCCATATGAATGATATCCAATAGAGCACTACCAAAAAGATGATCGCTGCAAATGCATAAGGTACATCACTAATATCGTTAGCACCAGAACCGAGCCCAGACAGTGTCGCCACAATGCTAATGAGAAAATAGGACGCCACAGTAGATATAGTTAAAAAGATGAGAAACTTCCATGGAAACCCTTTTTTAGCACAATAGTTTGATATGAACAATTCACCCAGTACTATAACTGGAAAGACTTCCAAAGGTATCAAAAAGTCGAAGACAAATTGACCTGATGAAACAAAAAAGTGAACCACTGTGGCAAGGATAGAGAAAGCAACAGGTCCCCAAAGAAGAATAACACCGATTATGAGAACTATGGGTAGAATTTTGGAGTTATGCTTTTGCACAGCTAACACCTCCAGAAATCGAACAGAATACGTACAAAGAGATTATAGCACATGATGTATTGAAAATTGCTATTTTAGAAAGAATCATTTGACACAGTAATTACAAGGATCCGATTTACCAATGTCTATAGCTTCTTGCAAAGTACCTTGATTGATGGTTTTACTTTTCTGTAGTAGTGGACAATCTTTTGAGTAATGATAGGATTTACCATTCGGCGTCCAATAGACTATTCTATCGAGATTCTGGGACTCTGTCTTCCCTTCCAAAGCCCAAAGGCCTCGATTGTTCTCCCTTGCTTCTGCCTCATATTTTGCGAAGTACTCTGCATACTTCACATCTGGAGGATAAGTAGCAGCTTGTGCATATCCTTCAAGCACAAGTATCGCATTGAACATCTTTGTCCTGATCTCGCTATCTGTGGGTTCCGAAGGTTTCTTGAGCCAAACATACCTGAGCAGTCTTCCATATTTATCGGTCTCAGACACATCCTTTTCCAAATAAACCTTTTTGCCCAGAAGTTGCGATTTCGTAAAATTAGATGCCTCTTTGCCATATGATTCGATTCTCGTCGTGCTCTCCGGCGTGTTGATGCCTATTAGTCTAACTTTGTATGTTTCTCCTCTCATTTCTACTTCAATTGTATCACCGTCGATCACTCGTGTTACTGTCACACCGGATGGAATATTCTGTATTATAACAACTATGGCAGCTAATATAAAGACAACTACCGCGGACGATACCTTGGCTTTTCTTTTCGTTTGCATCACCCCATCAGCTAACTCTTATCAACTAATCCTCCGTACGATATTCCAGAATCTATTCTTTAATCTATTCTTTCCCATCAATAGATGCCAAGTATGTTCCTACAATCATTATCACAAGTGCAACAAGGAACGTCAGAGTAGGTACATCTCTGAAGATGAGTAACGACAATCCCGCACCTATGAATGGTGCAATTGCATAATAGGCGCTCGTTTTTGCAGCCCCCAAGTACCTTTGCGCGTATATGTAGAAGAATATACTCATTCCATACGCTAAAAAACCCAATAACAGTGCAGCAAAGATGTACAACCAATTACTTACACGCTCATGTATGGCAAGTGCGATCAACAAAGAACCTGTGCCTGAACCAAATCCTTTGATGACAACTACTTGCAATGGATCCTTTATCGAAAGTTTCCTTGTAAAATTGTTCTCAAGACCCCAACAAGTACATGCCAATAATACAAATATCGAACCGATGGAAAATGAGAAACTATTTGTGTTTTCCATCGATAATATCATACTTGCAAGCGTTATCAAGATTATTGCACTCCAAAGTCTCTTCGTTATTTGCTCTTTGAAGATGAGTAGCGCAATAAGCGACGTGGCCACGATCTCAAAATTGTTGAGCAAAGAGACATTTTCTGGCGTTGCCGTGGTAAGACCAATCATCAAAAATATCGGTGCGGCAATGTCTAAAACTATCATACCAACAGTGTAGGGTATCTCTTTTGTTGTGAGCCTTTTCTCGCCACTTTCAATACCGTTAACAGTTCTCACGAGTCCAACTAATGCCATCCCTATACCAGCACCAAGGTAGAGAAAAGATGCCATGAAAGTTGGCGGAACTTCTTTCAACAGTAACTTAGATACAGGAGAACTTATGGCATACAATGCAGCTGCTAAAATGGCAAATAGAATAGCCCTATGCTGAACTCTTGGCTCGATTTCTGCCTCCACGATGCACCTCACAATTGACTTCTCTCAATTAAACGATAAACTTTTTCCAAAGTATCGCGCACAAATCCACGTTCAGATGCTTTCCTAGAAATATAGTTCTTATCGTACATATGCAGAAATAATCCTTCCTTGTTGGTCTATGCTGAAGAGTTCTTCTGGAATAACTAGTCTCCATTCCTTACAATACTTCGTGCTATTCTTCGTTAAGTACCTAATGCTCTTCCCAACTCTATTTCTGCACAATTCTATAAAACTGTCGGAAAGTTTCAATTGATCCTTATAATGTTCCAGAATAAACCCTGTTTTCTGATATAGGAATTGATTGTTTTATAATTCCAAGCATTTAATCACCTCATTTTCATCTAAATAGTTTACCATCTCAATACAATTCAGAAGTTCTTCCAAACCACCGACTTTTTCAAAATCTTCTATGCTGTCGACTATTGTACGTTCCAATGTAGTTACCCGTATTCCTTTAGTGTTCCTTGGCGTTATTATCCCAGCCGACAACTTAGATGGGAGATATTTGTATCTAATTCCGTTGAACTCAAAATCATTAAATCTCTTTGTTGAAGAAACATACATTTGAAAAAAAACTTGATTATACATACCCATGTACTCAAATGCTGAATGATACGATAAGTATGCAGTTTCATTGATTGCACATGCTATGTGAAACCTTGTAGCAATAGGTTGTCCATCTACTGCATTGATGCAAGTATAGAGATTATTACGTATCTTCTTTACTAATCCCTTTTTTGATAGGCGAGAAACAAGGGAATATGCGGTTTTTTTATTTCCCACAAGTTGACACACATCGTCTATCGTAAAACTATCAAATTTGGCAAGTTCTACATAACTTACCATCTTCATCGCCTCTCAATTAGTTATGGCCTTACACTTTCTACCCTCAACATTTTAAATGGTTTAAGAGTGGTATCTATATCTTGCTTTAATTATATCATAATATTCTTCAAATTCAAAGAGAATTGTGCAAAAATTAAAGTGTGTTGTAGGTACAACACACTTAAAGTAGGTTACAAATGAAAAATCAAATCTGATATGTTGGATATTTTTTAGAACAACTGATTATACTAAAAATATTGCATAGAGAGTATATGAAATTCATTGAAGCATGAATAGGCAGTGCAAAAAGCATCATACTGAAGCACACAACAAGATATTCAAGTTAATTGTGCTGAAATTAGAGTATATTATCTTATTGATTGAGGTTTTTTAGCAACTCCACAACTTCTTCTGTCTTTAGAACCTTTCCATATGACACAACTTTTCCATCTATAACGAGTGCTGGCATACTCATTACTCCATAAGAGCTAATCTTAGCTGGGTCAGACACATGTTCAAAATCTACATCCAAGCCAAGTTGTTCTATTGCCCTTCTTGTAACATTCTCAAGTTGTTTACACCTTGAACATCCCAATCCAAGCACTTTTACGGACTTTATTGATTCCCTTGCCTTGCTGTTTCCCTCATTTTCTACCATACCAAACACCTCCAATTTCTGTGCTATACTTCTATTCTACATCACTATACAATAAACGTTTGAAACATGTTAAACAGATATCCAATAACAATGATTCCGAAAATGCATATAGAAATGAATAGAGTCAATAGCTTAGGCTTTATGACCTTACTCAACATAACCATTGATGGTAAAGAGAGTGTTGTGACGGCCATCATAAATGAAAGCACAGTACCAAGTTGCGCCCCTTTTGCAAAAAGTGCTTCAGCAATTGGAATTGTTCCAAATATATCGGCGTATATAGGAACACCTACCAATGTAGCTAAGATAACGCCCAACGGATTATTTTTGCCAAGTACATTTGAAATCCACTCTTCTGGTATCCAATTATGAATCAAAGCACCTATACCCACACCTACAAGTATGTATGGGAAAACTTTCTTAAATGTGGAAATCACTTGATCTCGTGAATAGACTAATCTGTCTTTGTAAGTCAAATTCGGTGATTCTATGTCCACATTGCTCGCAGATAAAATGAAATTTTCCACGTACTTCTTCATGTTCATGGTCTCTATCAATGTGCCACCGGCAACCGCAATTATTAGACCTGCTAACACGTAAACAGCTGCCACTTTTGGTCCGAAAATACTCATCAGCAATATAAGTGAACCAAGATCTACCATCGGCGATGAGATTAGGAATGAAAACGTAACTCCGAGAGGTAAACCGGCTGATGTGAAACCAATGAACAATGGTATAGATGAACAAGAACAAAATGGCGTTACAGTCCCCAGCAATGCTGCAACTATGTTGGCAACTATGCCATGGAATTTTCCCAATATCTTTCTACTTCGTTCAGGCGGAAAATAGCTCTGTATGTAGCTTATTACAAATATCAAAATGCACAGAAGCAAAATGATCTTAATGATATCATATATAAAGAATTGCAGGCTCTTACCCCATTGGTTTGTTAAATCAACACCGAGGAATGTGAGTAAAGAAGAGAGCAGATTATTTAGCCAATTCATGCCAAGTATTTGATTCTCAACAAATCTCAACACTGTAAAAGCCTCACCCATCAACAGATGCCTCCACTTCAAGCTTTATCAACAAAGCAACGAGACTCTACATCGTGAATTCCTTACTACTTCACTTAACATCTTGAGTTTGTACCTTGCAGCATCCCGGGTTTTGAATATCTGTGCCTTCAACTTCCTGTCTTGAATTAACAACATTTGTTAAAGTCCTTAGTAACTCTATGGCATATTTGCTTCCCTTTTCGCTTATCTTATAATATGTCCATTTTCCCTCTTCTCTACTTTCAACAATTCCAGATTCAACAAGTATCTTCATGTGATATGAAAGTGATGATTGATTTATGTTTAAATGTTCCAATAACTTACAAGCGCACTTTTCGCCATCTCTGAGAATTTCAAGTATTTTCAGTCTATTATCATCACAAAAAGCCTTGAAAACTTTAGCATGTTGCTGATATACGTTTTCCATACAACCACCTCAAATCGAAATAATTCGATATATATCACTTATGATTATTATCCTCAAATCGAATTTTGTCAATATGATATTTAGAATACAAGAAATCAGATACCTATTTTCAATTAACAATAGGATGATATTTAGCAGGTGGGGGCCGAAATTACACGTGTGAATAGATACGCCTCATCAGGATTAAGCAGTCTTCAAAGTAGTCTCGCGGTTTGGATATTGCTTAAGAACTCTATTTGTCCGAGTTTAGTACTCGTTGTCGTGTCTGAAAAATCCTGTCATCTCGATACCGTACTCTCTGCATAGTTTTGTGGCTTTTTCTTGCATAGTGTCCCAGTAATGTTTGTTCTTTGCTGCAGTTAGTATCTCACCATAAATTTCAGCACCTACAAGCTTTATCAACGTATTTCTAAACAATCCCGTATCGAGTGGTTTGAGATTTATAATCTCGAACATCACGTAATCTACATTTCCAGATATATTACGCATGATGTTTTCCAAGTTAGTAATATACGGTATTATGGGACTGACGAATGCATAGCATCTCACACCGTTCTCTTTGAGTGCTTTCAACGTTTCAAATCGTTCATCGATATGGGTTGCACCCGGTTCAAGTATCTCAGATGCACGTTTATCGTCTATTCCACAACTTATCCCCACCTCACATCGTGAAAATCTTCTTATCACATCCACATCTCTGAGTATAAGACTGGATTTTGTGAGGATATCAACGTTGACATCGTAATTAGCCATGATCTTCAAACACTCCCGAGTCAGTTCCAATTTTCTCTCAATGGGTTGATAATCGTCCGTGACACTGGCGAGCAATATGTGTTCGTTCCAACGCACTTTTGAAATCTCTTCCTTCAACACATCCAGCGCATTCGCCTTGTAATCAACAAATTGTCCCCACACATCGCCTTCATGACCAGTGAAGCGTTTCATGAAACGTGCATAACAGTACACGCAACCATGCGTGCAACCAACATATATGTTGCAACAATAATCCGCACCCGGGAGTTTGCTCTTTGTAAGAATGCTCTTGCAAGTAATTTTAGCCATGTATTTTCACTTCCATGCTTAAATATACAAGATTATTACAGATTATTATAGCACTCGTGCAATGGAAAATTCTTAAAGTAAAGTTTGCTAAAATCGTGGAAAGTTTGGAAAAAATAAAGGAAAATGTTAAAATATTATCATGATAAAACATTTCGGTGTCCAGTCTTATTCAAGGGGGAAAGATGAAACGCTGAGAAGCATGATTGAAGTAACCCAGGAGGATTACAAAACGTTTTTTGAAGAAAGGTTTTCTGTTGTCATAGATGGCCATGAGATAAAGTTTGGCAGGAGTTGGAAGATCAAGTCGTATAGTCCACAGAATGGTTACGTGCTTGAAAGAACGACGGTGTGGAATTTTCCCGACGTAGGTAGGTGGGCTACGCATAGGGGAAACTATCGTGGAAGTTGGTCGCCTTACATTCCAAGAAATCTCATCTTGAAGTACACTGAGAAGGGCGAGTGGATTTTGGATCAAATGATGGGAAGTGGAACAACGTTAGTCGAAGCAAAGTTGCTCGAAAGGAATGCCATAGGTTTAGATATCAATCAAAATGCAGTCATGGTTGCTCGAGATCGGTTGAATTTTTACTATAGCCCCCTCTTTCCAGATTATGTTGAACCAACGATAAGAACTTTCTGTGGCGATGCAAGAAATTTGGATAAAATCACAGACGAAAGTATAGATCTCATCGCTACACATCCCCCGTATGCAAAATTGATTTCGTACACACGCAGTGGCAACGTGGAAGATGACATCTCACAACTACCCTTTGAGCAATTCATAACTGCGATGTACGAAGTCGCGCAGGAGTCTTTCAGAGTTTTGAAACCTGGCAAAGTTTGTGCAATTTTGGTTAGCGATGCAAGAAAACACAAACACTATGTTCCAGTCTCTACAAGGGTTCTACAAGTATTCTTGGATGTAGGATTCATCCTAAAAGAGGATATCGTAAAAATTCAAAGGAACTTGAAATGGACAAGTGAGAAATGGAGAGGTGAGGGGTATGATTTCTACGTGATAGGTCACGAACATATATTTATCTTTGAAAAACCCAAAGACAAAAATGAGGCAAAGAAATACAAATTCAGCGCCAAATGGTGGTAAAATCCAAAGACCATTGCTATGGAGATGATTAAGATGCAAAATAAATGGGCTATGGCCATTAAACCAGTTGTCGATGTTAGAGCAGAACCAAAATTCAGGAGTGAGAGAGTACATCAGATTGTTTTCGGAGAGATAGTCGAATTACTCGAAGAACAGATAGACAATGAGTATCTATATATCTGCGATAAGAGGGTGGATTATCGAGGATATGTCAATAGAAATACTTTGCACATCTTGTCAGAAGATGAACACTCTCAATTGAACAAACTCCCAGTCTTAAAAGTCTCCGTTCCTTTTTGTAAAACCGTTGGTGGTTTATCCTTTCTTCTTCCTGTTGGAAGTAGGTTGTATAAACAGTCGGAGAATGAATATATACTTCCCAATGGGACGGTTTATTCATTGAGTGACTCTTTACTCAACATACATAGCAATATTATTGATTTAGCGCTTGATTTTCTTGGCGTTCCGTATCTTTGGGGTGGTATATCTTCTTATGGTTTTGATTGTTCAGGCTTTGTAAATAGGCTCTACGATTTAACTGGGAAGGATTTACCGCGTGATGCCGGAGACCAAGAAGAGTGCCTTGAAAGTGTAGAATCTCCGGAACCAGGTGATTTACTTTTCATGAAAGGACACGTCATGATATATATAGGTGAAGGGAAAATTATCCACGCAAACGGGCATGATATGTGCGTTTCGATAACAGACATTGTCAAAGATGAATACGGGAAATATCTGAAAAATCAGATAAGAAAAATTGGCAGAGTTAAATGACTTTTTTAACTATTCAACTAATCTAATGCATATGTTAAATTACCTCACCTTTTCAATTTTCTTATACTCGTAATGTGTTGCTTATCTGTAAATGCCATACGTTCTGTTCACATCTTGAACGAACAAGATTCCGTTACCCGGCTCGTTTATCTTGATTGCATCTTTTATCGCAGAGATTATGTTCTCTGTCGTATCACTTTCTGATAGTATCATTACGATCTCCTTTTCTGGTTCTATTTCCATGGAAAGTATCTTGCCACTTTCATGTATTCCTGAACCACGTGCGTTGATGATCGTTCCACCTTTTGCCCCAGCTTTATTTGCCGCATCGATTACTTCCTCTGCCCTTCCTTTGTCTACTATGACTGTGATCAAGTTGTACATTGCTTCGTCACCTCTTCTTTCTATATCATTCTTTACGACTCTTTTCTCAGATTTGATGTTCTTTGAGCCTAAAATACTATTGATGGAGGTTGTGAAGACTATTCCACGATTTGGCTTATCAAACTCAAATTCCTCGTTCATTTCCTCAAGAGCTCGGTATGCAACTGATTTTTCAGCTGCTAAGTATACTAACTCCCTTCGCACGTCGGTCAGTCCTATAAAATTCAGTACGCGGCTGTTGATAGTACCTTTTGCCAAAGTTATAGTTCCACCTGAAAAGCCGTGGCGTTTTGCTGATTTAACTACTTTACTGCCCAATCCATAGTTAACAATTATACACACCAGTTCCATTTCAACAGATTTTCCAAGATTTCTACTAGTCTTTTTTGATATCTTTTATTCCTCCTTTCCGAGATTTCATCTTGAAAATCAAGCCAAGAATTTGTATTCCAACAACTGGAGTCATTGCAGCTGTTGCAACCATGCCAAAACCATCTATTACGACACTTGCATGTTCTACAGCTTCAGCGATTCCATTCGTGAATGCCATGATGAACGTTGCTATCATCGGTCCCGACGCAACTGCTCCAGAATCGAATGCCATTCCAACGAATAGGTCAGGAACGAAATACATCGTAACGATGGAAATGATGTAACCTGGTAATAAATAATGCCACAACTGAATCTGTGGTACAAGTATCCTTATTACAGATAAACCAATAGCCAACGATGCACCAAGTGCCAACGTGAACAGGACAGCGAATCTCTTCACATATCCGCTGGTTATCTCTTCTATCTGATATGTTAACACTTGAACACTAGGTTCAGCAAGTACCGTAACGAGGCCCAAAAGAAATCCGACTACGATAACGTATATTTTGTTGTCCATAGAAGCCAACTTGTATCCAATTACACTCCCAACTTGTATGAAACTTGCATTGACCCCCAAAAGGAACATCAAGAATCCAATAAACGTGAAGAGCAAACCAAAAAGTATTTTTCTAAGCGCGTGTTTGGGAAGTTTGAAGACAGTTTTTTGAAAAATCAAGAAAACAATGATGATTGGTAAAAGAGCAATGGTAACTTCTAACATCGTTGGTAGTAACTGCTCGATGAATGGTGCCATTGCCGAAGTGGAAAATGTTTCATCTATCGCTAAACTACCGGTTATCTTCTCTGCTCTTGAGAGTATACTCAAACTCATTATAGAAAGTATGGGACCTACATAAACGCAAGCAGCTAATCCGAAGCTATCTCTTTCGGAGGTACGACTATCTTTCTTGATCTTCGAAGCACCAACTGCAAGAGCTAGTATGAACGGTATTGTGAGCGCTCCCGTAGCCGCTCCAGCTGCATCAAACGATACAGCCAAGAATTCTCGAGACGTGAATAGTCCAAGAAGGAATATAATACTATAGAAGATTAAAAATAGGGTGCGAATTGAAAAGTCGTACACGATCCTCAGAAGGCCTACCGTAAGTAGCAATGCTACACCTAAAGATACAGTGATGACGATGACATTCTTTGATATCATGCCTGATGTAACTGACTGTATCTGTCCCGCTAAAACATGTAATGCCGGCTCGGTAATTGTGATAAAGAAACCGAGTGCTAAACCTGCAATGGCTATGATCCAAAAACGCTTGGACTTTGAGACGGTACTTCCCATGACCTCACCAATTGGTGTTATGCCAATATCCACTCCAACGAGAAAAAAGGTTAGTCCCACAACTATAATTGCTGCTCCAACGAGGAACCTAATTAACAACGTTGCTCCAAGCGGAGTTAACGTAAAATTCAAAATCAGTACTATGATTATGATTGGAAAGACGGAAGATAAAACATCTTTTAGCTTGAGCGTTAGCGCGTTCAAGTAGCCATCATCCTCTCTGATCTTTCTATTTATATACTATACCATACTCACATCTTTGAGAATTTCTCTTTTCCAAGTCTCCGGAGATACATGTCGATTTTCTTGAAATCATATTCTCCAAGACCGTAAAAGTCTCTGAATTCTGAAACAATCCTCCTGAACAACGGATAGTCTTTCAAGTCTTGGCTTTTGAATTCATAAAAACCATCAACATCTCTGAAGTACCTAAGTACACTGTCGACGTAACTATCATAGATGGGATAATCTGCTGGTTTGTGGCGGCTACAGTACTTCGTGGCAAATGAATAAAAGTTTCTAACTTGTCCATTGGGGAATGTTACTCTGGCAATATCCATTACTAACGTCTCATCGGATTTTTTCAATCTGTCATCTACGTTAAGTCCCAGTATATGGCTTGCCATTGTTCTCTCCCTCCATTTTTCAATTTCTAAAATCACTCTTGTGAGAGTTCTGCACAATTGTTCTCCGATTAACAAATTCATAGTATGGTTCATTCCAATTATACCAAAAGGCCGCCTACTTTACAAAAGTTTGTTACGCACCTACTTTGCATGCCAAGATTCTGATCTTCCATTACAATGGAGATGGTAAAAATAGTAAAGATAGTAAATGAATTTCGTATAGTAAACAAAACCGCTACCGTGCTTTATGAAACAATAGTGCAAGGTAGCAGTCCTGTTATTCTATAGTCTATTGTTATCATTAGACTGAACTTAATTTCTGAACGGCTTGCTTTTCATGTGGCAGGAAAAAAACGTGCCTTCCGTTGTTGCTTTCATATATGAAATCTCTTAAACTCTTACTCGTATATTTGGAAAAATCCCCTATGATAGCTATTTTAATATGGTAATCAACGAACTTTTGCAATATCTCCCCCGCAAGTCTCGTACTCAGATCAAAGAACTCCTCGCAGATTGCTTCTTTGTTTATAACTACACGCTCGCACCCATTGCTGTACAGTACATTCATCATCAAATCGAGTGCTGATTGTACATCTTTTATCAGCACTTCATCACTATTTACAACCGAGACATCTATACCATTCTCATTCATAACTTTTACCTTCATACCTTCTTTCTCCTTCTTTGCTGTGTCACCATTTCTATAATCGCTATTCTTCTAACCATCCTACATTCACATTAACTATTTAACTATAATTGACGCACCAACTCTTGTGCTTTTCTATTGTATATTCTTATACTATTCTTTTACATTCTTCCAAGCAACAACTCAAATAGATGAGATTATCTCATTTGTATATGAAGTTGAAGAGCCTATTGATGAAATGGCAGTCTGAAACCGACAGCTACAAAAAATAGTAGGCGCTTAAACGCATGAAGGAACTGTAGAATTCATAGTGTGGCATGCTCTTTTTGATCTTCGGTGATATGAATCGAGATTTGATTATTTCTTCTTGATCGGATGCCTAATCACAGTCTTCCATTTCTCTGGGGCAACCTTTCTGATATCGGACAGATATATCTCGTGATGGAGTCTGGTATCAGAGAAATCATTTTCATAACCCTGCTCGGCGATATACTTATCCATCAATGCGACACTGCCGGGCTCGTCATCAAACGGACCGATGTGCATCATCTGTACACACAGACCTTCCTCAATCGACAGGAATTCCACAACAGAAAAGTCTTGCTTTTTCTTCTTTGTTGCTTCGGCAACTGCCCAGTCGAAATCAGACTTACTCACAAAATCCGGCAGTCGGATGACAGAAAGCCAGTGAAGGTCTTGCTTCCGGGTATAATCGAAGCCTTTTACACCATCTTGCCACCAGAAACCCTCCAGCGGTGGAACCACATAATCAAAATATCCATCTATCTTATGATCTCCCATCTTACTCATCTTGATCGTAAAGGCAATTCCGTAGAGTAACCCGACGGAAGCTTTATACGCTCCACCTTTCTCATTCGGGTCACCTGTTCCGCGCACGGCAATATAGTTCATCTTAGGAATGGTTATGATCTCCGGCTTTGCTTTTGGCATGTAATATTCCTTGTATTCTTTCTTAAAATCAAAAGCCATAGTATATTCTCCCTTCCGATATCTGATACTGTTAACCAATTTAGTGAAAAACGTGCGATAACATTGTTGAATACTAAAAAGGAGTATCTCCCCCCTGTCAGGAGGCGATACTCAATGATCAAATGTCCACACTGCGGTTCCTCTGACTTCTGCAAAAATGGACATTCTCACAATGGTTTCCAACAGTACCTCTGTAAGCCTTGTTACAAGACCTTCCGCCCTTCTTCTTTCAACAAACCTCAACTCTTCTATTTAAACCACTTCTCGTTTAGAACACCACTGTTTTTTGAATTTTGAACAATAGCCTTTACTGCCACTTGGAAAATATTACTCTTACTATCGTGTACCAATTTTTATTACCTCTGACCATCTTTAGACGGTTTACCAATCCATACACATGGAAACAATAGCTCCCCTCATATACGGAGACTCCACACTTGCTTCACAAAAACATCGGGGACAAAGCGATCTCATCAATTTGCCCACAATTTCTGCAAAACTGTTTATCTCTATGAACGTATCATGGTATTCTTCGGCAAATTTTGGAAGAGCTTAATCTATATCTTTTTTCCAATATAAAATACATATCCATAATACTGTTTGTATTTTGAATACAAATCTGCCTCACGTCTCAAAAATGCAATCATATTCTCAACGGTTTTATTTCCCGCATGTTTTTTCAGAAATTCTTCTTGCCTTGCTTTTTGCGGAATGAAATAGTTGTCTATCCAACAACTTTCAGGCAATATAAATGCTGCAACAGGAATATAGCCTGTTTTTTGCATAATGGAAATATTATATCCTATTGTAGCCATTTCAGGAACTGCGCTCAACCACCACTCTTCAATTTCAGCGGGGCGGTTGTCCGTAAACCATGATTCATATGTTGCGGCGATATAACCATCCTTTTTGAGGAAGCGTCTCCAGTAATTCAAGCCTTTTTCAAAACCAATATTGGCAATAGCCCCCTCAGACCATATAATATCAAATTCGTCATTCTGGAATGGTAAATTATCCATTGAACCGACAACACCTTTTACCCTGTTCTGTAAACCAAGTTTTTCGATAGTTGCGTTAAGTTTATCAATCGAACCGGCGTAAAGATCGAGGGCGGTGATGGTTGCTTCTGTATTTTGTGCCAAAACTATTGTTTGAGCACCTGTTCCACAACCTAAATCAGCAATCTTTGTTTTGTCTGAAAGATTGCCGATAAAACCTAACGCCTTAATGGTTTCTTCGGTGCTGCCTGGTCCCTGTCGTTCAAGTTCTGTGAAGAATTCATTGATGAGGGCAAAATCAAGTTCGTGAATTGTTATTTTTTCCATTATTATATGTCTCCTTTATATTTAGAATAATGGCTACTGAATAATTACATGCATATTATCAATTCATTAGCTGTAATTATTCGAGTAAATTATATATAAGGTCTCTTAGAAAAAACAAGCGCAAACACTTTTCAAAAACAAAAATGTACTACGCAGCTTTCATTCCATGGTGCACTTTATCGTTATCCAAAGAATGATCTTACTCAGAAATTCTTGTCAAGAGCATATCTTCATAACAAGAATTTCTCTGCTCAAATGTGTATCACTTAATCCGTATCTTCTTAAATTGATATAATTTCTCTTCCCTTCCAAAACATGTCTACAAAATATCACTTGAAGATTTTCAGATTAGTTTTTATACTAATCTCCCTTATCAACACAATTTCTACTGACTCTTTTCGTAACATGAACCATTTCTTCTTTCCATAGGGTTGAATACACTATCTCTTCCCATGGCCCTCATAATCTTTATGTGTTATCACTATTCATTTTTCTCATAAATACAAGAATGGCCATCGCCATAATAACAACTGCATATCCGATTACCCACCATAAATCCGGAAAAATGGAAGAATAATTACCCGAAAGTGCAGCTCTTCCTGCGTTAACAGCATGCACGAACGGTAATGCCTCTGCAACTCTTTTGAATGTCCCGCCAACCAGATCAAGGTCA
>Ga0067045_1002979_pt1 | contig 67786 bp, 90 predicted proteins | sample TerdegcTABiofilm_FD_59184 | JGI IMG/M metagenome (GOLD analysis project Ga0067045, IMG submission 59184) | Combined Assembly of (Gp0054472, Gp0054536) Wastewater bioreactor microbial communities from Singapore -Terephthalate degrading...
AAAAAGAAATAGACACAAAAACAAATCTCCAGGCGGAGGGAAGAGAATATGAAAGAGAAATAGAATATCCTAAAGAACGGGAATCATCTAAAGATTCATCCCTGTCTGAGTCAAAATTTGAGAATAAAGACAATGAAATAAAAAATACGAATAAAAGCCCAGAAAGTTTCTTCAATTATAAGAAAAAACCATCTTCTACTGTTGAGCAAACTATTGCTAAAAAATTGATAGAAGAAGAAAAACTCAGAGAAACAAAGATGAAAGGTATAAATAGTAAAGGACAACAAAAGGATGATCCAAAAATGAGATTATTTAGAAAGTATTAAAATTATATTTCCAAATAAACTAAAATAATATATTCCATAAAAGAACAACAACATGTAATATCATACAATACGTTGTTGTTTTATTGTATATACGTTTTAAACGTTTTAGGATTTGCAACTATTTGTAATAATTGAAATAAATAAACGATAGGTGATATTTTATGGGATAACAATTTTTTAATTTCTTCGGGTTGAATTCCCTTCTTGGGGCAAGAGGTATCTATGATTTTCAGGTATCTTAATACCCCGCTGCTTGCGGCGAAGTAGTTTATTCTAATTCTCAAAAATCCATTTAAAATCCAAAATTAAAATCAATCCTCTCGATGAAATATATTGCCTACCCAGGTATGGAGCATTGGATCATCAAGCTCATTATATGGTTCTTCCCTGTATGGGCTTTTATCACCAATTAGCCAATCTAAAATGGGACTTAAAATAGTCACTGAAAAAAATAATGAACCTAAGAAATAAGCAATGTATTCATGTTTTACAATTTTACCAAAGGAGGGGAATATTTCTCTTGCAGCAACAATAAAAGGGGTCAATATCCCAATAAGGGCAACAAAGTAAAGCACTTTTCGAGAAAAATATTCAACTCCCTCTTTTACTGTATAAAAATTTACAATTTTGATTTTGCCTTCTTTTTTATATTTTTCTATTGTTTGTAAAAGAATTAAGCCTTTTTCTTTTGTTTCAGGATTTTTCTTTTTTAATTTATCTATAAAACCTACTAAATGACTCTTATGTATATACAATTTGTGATCTGCGGTAAGTTTATCAAAATGAGCACAGTAATCTGATGTATATTTCATTATATTAAAAAGGTCAAACCAATAGAGAAATACTTTTTTTGTTTTCATTTTACCTCCATTTCTTTTTTTGGTGGGGGATTATAAAAAACCCCATGTTTGGTTATTTTAACATAGCCACCGCCTCTTACAACAAGACTATCTATAGTCATTGAATCCAGAGAATGTATTTCAACCAATTTACTCACCACTCTCATATTAATATCTGTTGTTACCAAAAAGGGTTCTACCTTTTTTACTTTTTTTAACCATAAAGCCGTTCCTATTACTTTATTATCGGCATTATTTTCTAAAAGTTCAATAGGAATATAATTAGTTTCAATATGAAGAGATCCCCTATCGCTATATTCTTCAATTTGTCTTATTGCCATCCTGACTTTTTTTGCAAGATTTTCATTTTCACTCTTTTTGAGGTAATCAAGCTGGTGGATAACAACGAGTGGTACTACAAAAAGCCCATCTGGTAAAGCATACTGAAATACTTTTGGTGCTTCAACGAGGATGGACGTATCAAATACATATGCTCTGTCTTTCCATTTAGTAATGTTGATAGTATTTACAATAACACTAATCATTATTATATATATTAATTCTTGATTTTTTATAAAATCAATCTTCTCCCCTGAAATTTCTATCCGATGATACTTGAATATTTAATTCGATATAAGAATATTTTTTAAAGAAATATGGATAGGGAAAAATATAAAAAGAAATGTTGTTTTGAGGGTTAAAAATATTTTGATAGAATAGGTATTAATATATAGGTATAAATAATATTTTCGTAGAAATCGAAGAAATCGAAAAGAAATATATTTCTCTTAATCCCCCCAAAAAGCTAACTATGCTGTGCATATAGCTCCAAAACTATATGTCACACAAAAAGTTGGTTAGCTTCCTATCGAAAGAAGAGTTCTTTAAGAGCTATAGAACATAAAAATTAAAATAAGGAGGAAAATTTAAATGTTTAATGTGGAGACTCAGATGGGAAATAGGAATTTTTTAAAATTCAAGATCAGTGATGATCTTGAGAAACAAATCTTGGCATTTGTCTCGAAAAGATATGGTAATTTGTTACAATATGGCAAAGTGTCTCTTCTGGAGCTTAATGAAAAAGTTTACACTTCCGAAGAGGAAGTAATAAACTTAATACAAATAATCAAGCACGAACTTCTCACAGATAATGAGCCCTAATGGGCTCTTTTTTTTGCTTAAATTAAGGTGTAGATAGATGAGATTCAATGATATGATTCCAGAATACATTTTTATTTTTATATTTTTTTGCAATAGCATATTTAGTTCTTCCGAGCAAAGAAATATCCTTTGAAAAGGATTTCATTAGAATATCTTCATATAATTCATTTAGATATTCACTCCATACATTGTAAATAGTATGAACTGTACCACAATAACTTTCTTTGTTCCTGTAAATATAATACACCATAGCTTCTTTTGAATTGATAAGTGCATCAAGAAGATCCATCCCGTCTTCGCTCCAGAAGTTATACCACCAGTCGTATATAATATCGTCAATCTTAAACAGAAAGAAAGGAATAAGAATATCATCTGTGATATATACAGAATGGAGAATATCTATTTCCCCAGGGGGGGTATCAAACATATTTCTATTTTCAACGATAATAAACACAGGTCTCTTATCACCATTTGATAGATGTACAGGAACACATAAAGTAGTTTCGTTAAAAAGATTAGTTAAAATATGTAACCCCTCTGGGAATAAAATAGATACATCCATTTAATTATTCCTTTCAAATGAAATCAATTAAACTCTTTCCAAGCGGACTCTTCTGTTATTTTTTTCTTTTTGATTTCTCCGTTAGTATTAGGAGGATCATTAGGAGAAATAGATGTTGTCGTATCATGTGAAATATTATGTGAAGACAGAATAGCCATTTTTTCCTTTATAAACTTCTTGAGTCCATTGACTCTCTCCCTATTAGTTTGAGGCTTGTCCATTTGAATTGAATTCCAAACGGCCTCAATAGAAACATTTCTGAAAAATTCTTCAATAAGGGAAGAAATAAATGAAGAAGAATATGGAAAGAGTTTTTGCAATTCGTCAGCTACTTCTTTATCTATGGAGATGCTTATTTTTCTTTTCACAATTCTTCTACTCCCATTGCGAAATTCAAATATCCTCTGGCCTGAGAAAATTCAGGTTTTTCTGGGATGATGATATGTGAATGTTTGAATAGATCAAATTTAACTATATTTGCACCCCCACCAGCAATAACAACTGTTTGAACATCATATATTGTTTGACCTATCTCTTCTGACAATCTTGTATTTACGGTTTCTGTATAATCTTCTAAAGATGAATTTTTTATATTTTTTAAATCTATTTTTTCATTTTCAAAAATTATTGCTCCTCTTTCAAAAATTTCAAGAAGACGAGAAAATGAAAAATTTCTGGCATACGAGATTTCTTTAGGTATAAGTTCTCTGAATCTGTCAATTGCTCTTACTATACCCATCTTTTCTATTGTATTACCTTTTTTTCTCTTCCAGCCTGTTTTTTCCTTTTTTACGATAAGATAGTCTAATGTATTGAATCCAATATCTAATATAAAAGCGTTTTCATAAGTTAACTGTTTTTTAACATCGAGAAAAATTCCTAAACCCTGTGGCAAAACTTCAATTTCAACTCCTATACCATTGATATTTTTCTTTAATTCGTCCTTCATGTCTTTGTAGATTACAGGTATGCCAGTAACTATTTTTTCTATTTTTTCTTCATAAATATTTTCAATATGTTTTAGAAAAACAGGAAAATAGGTAATAAGCTCCTTTATACCTGTAATTTCAATTCTCTGGTTTTCAAATATTACATCTTCCCCTACAGTATATTCTTTACTGCCATACTTTATCGTATTTATTTCATCAGAAAAAGGAGAATGAATGTGATGTGCAATCCATGTTGGGAATTTTGTTTCTTCTTCGTCTTTAACTATTTTTGTCCACCCAAAACCTACATCAATTCCTGCAATCATATGACCTCCTAAAAATCATTTTATGTTATTATATTAATACTGTTTTTCCTACCATATTTACTATACTACCGTAATATTGTAATACCGTATGTTCAGTATTACTGTAATGCCATACTTACCATGCTACCGTAATACCGTATATGTAGTATTACCGTAATACCATACATACCATACTACTGGATGACAAACTTATGAAAACTTTTATTCTTTAAGCATTTTCTTAATTTTACTAAAAACTATAACTTTCTGTTTTTCCGACAAACTTTCTAAATCTTTTTTACCTTTATAAAAAGAACCATTCCTTTCAAAGGATGTCAGTTGTATTAAAAGTTTTTCCTTTTCAATTCCAGTTTTTTTAGAGAGTTCTTCGAGAAGGGTACCCAGATCATAACTTTCATATGCTTCTTTTTTTCTTTTTTTGTTTATCTCTTTTACAGAAAGCATGACAAATACAAAATTGCTCAATATATTTTTGATGTTAAGTAGTTTTATAATAAGTTCTTTATTTACTTCAGTATGAACTACAAAGTGGGTTTTTTTCTGAACCGCAACTGATACTATTTTGCCAGCAAAAAAGATTTTCTCTTTTTTGTAGATTGTAAAAAGAAGTGGTTTATTTTTCAGGTCTTTTAAAAACTCTACACTCGATGTATCTTCAATAGTAAATTTCAAAGATGTATTGATATTTGAAATTTTTATCAATGATAAATTAACTCTGAACTCAATATTATCTTCCAATTTTTTATCCTTTATCGAGGTTTTCTTTCTTTATACTTTAATATTAATTTTTTATACGGAAAGTGTTTTATCTTCATCTTCACGCACCGAGTAATTAATATACATATAACCTTCCAAAAAATTTTCGTAGACATCGAAAGAGTAGTTGTTTCACCGTTTTATGAAATACATTCTTACCCCGAAGAATGTTTTTTCTCTGTTAAAGGGGGGTGAAGCTCGCCTAAGAGCTCGTGAAGAACCTAAAGCCCTGCAATGGCAGAGGTCTGCCTTTTCCCTGTTAGAAATAATCCTATTCTCCCTGTTAGGAAATAATTCAATAATTCCATTCTCCTAACAATCACATCAAAATCAACTTATTAGAAAGTGTCTCATATAGTGTTACAATCTGTTGAGCTTCTATTCTATTTATTTGGAGTTTATATTTATTATTAATCAATAATGTTAATTTTCCTTCTTCATAAAATGATTCTAAACTATCTTGAATTATAATACATTTTGGGTCTCTGTATTTTAAATATTCTTTGCATATTGATATGAATAATAGGAAGCTATTTTCATCTGCAATTATTATATCTTCATCTTCTCCATCGGGCACATCAAGATACCTTTTGTAGGTTATATGATTAAAAGTGTATCCATAGACAATTGTTTTTCCAATATCTTTCTCGAAAAAAAAGTTAGATAGATATTCAACTATTGCTACTTTGTTGAATTTAAATATCAAATAACTGATTGGTGTTTTATATTCTCCAATGATTTTGACACTATGTATCATTGTACAGTTTCTCTTTTTTTTAATTCTTTTTTATCTTATATATTAATTTTATTTTATAATAAACATAATAATCTTAATAACAATTAGCAATATAAATAAAAAGAATACAGCATAAGGAAATTTAACCAGGGTATGCTTGTAGTCTTCTTTTGATGGAGCAGACGAGAATAACATGAAGTAAATTAGGACTGAAGAGATATATAAAGGCACTTTAAATAGATTTAAAACATAAATCCATATTATGGACACAATAAGAGGAGCAAATGAGATAAAAAATACACCTGCATTCTGCATAAAATTATACTTATTGTAACTGTGTATTACTTTGGGGTCTGTGCTTACATTTACATACAAAACTTCATTTCTGAAAATAAAACTGAATATAGTATGTGCCCCTTCGTGATATACATTACTTACTTTATTTAGATAATATGAAATTTTTGAGAGATTACATAAATTAAGAATTTTTTGGGCAGTATAACGAATTACCCAGCAAAACAAACTCATTATATATAATATGCTGATTAGGAATGCTATGTTTATTAATATCTCGGAAAAAAATCCCGTAAAAATTTTCTGCATTCCTTTGAATATTAATTAAGATTTTTGTGAATTATCTTGAAATAAGACTATAATTATTTCATATAAAAGGGCTTCTATACCGTTTAACATAGATAGCATCTTTTTTTCAGCATCTATGTCAGCTTTTGCTCTATTTAAGAGAATTACCAAAATTCCATACAGTATAATTTTTTCAAAATAGCGATCACATATATTGTTTTTCAATACATTTTTGAAATCTTCAATTGTTTCTTCAATCTTGCATTGATTGCAGGTATTTTTTGTACAGTCTAAATTAAAATTTTTATACAATTCGAGTTCTAAGTGAGGTTCCTTCAGATATTCCAATGATATTTTTCTTAAATCCTTAAGGAAATTTAATGTTATCTTCTCTGCCTTTGCTTTATTGTGGTGTGATTTATGAACAATCAACAGTCCAAATCCGTAGGCAAAAACATCTAACATGCAAGAATAATTGATATTTTTCTTTACTATCTCACATATATTTGGATAGATTTTTGATTTGATAAGTTTTTTCTCTGTTATATTCATAGTTTATATAATAATAATTTTTCCTTTAGAAAATCAACTGAAAATGTTAAACTTTGTTCTTGTTTTAATGAATATTTCCGTAGATTTATTCCTTTAATCATGTTTACAACCCATCCATTCTTTGTTTAATGAATTATTCAATTTAAAAAACCCAAATAGTTATCATCTGATATACTAATAATCAAAACCCTTTCCACGGTTTTTTTTACCTTTGTAAAAAGCTCTTCCAATTTTTCTTCCTGTTTATCATATTCTTCAATCTTACACATACTTGCTAATGTGATGCTTATGCTGTAAATCAATAAACTGACAAAATCTACGTCATTCAGATTACTCTTCAAAAACTTATCGAAATCTATTATGACATCCCTACAGATTTTATCTTCAAAAAGAACACAGTTATTCTCACATGCTTTTTCTTTATCTATTTTAATTAAGAATTCTCTGGGAGCCACAAGTAAAATATCTCTTGTTATCTTTTTTATATCTTCAATAATATCTTCCTTTACCATCTTTGCTGTCTCGTAATTCCCTTTTGAATTATATGATATTGACAGAGCCAATCCCAGGGCAAGTAGGTCCACAAAGCATGAGTAATTGATATTTCTCTTAATAAAACTGTTAACGTTTACAATTTTTTCTATTTCCTGTTGGTTTTCAATCATCTATAACCTTCCTCTTAATATATCGCATAAAGGGACTTTAAATTAAGCTCTATGCTGTCTTTTAAGAACAAGCTGACTATTTCTTCTGCCTGGCCATGAATAATCTCTCTCCATTTATCCACAGAATGCTGACTTGCTATGACAGTCTGTTTCTGTCCTTTCCTTCTTTTTATAATCTCAAAAAAGATTTCAGATTCTTTTTTATCCATAAAGAACGTACAGAAATCATCGAGGATGAGCAAGTCTATATTCTTCAGATGATTTACAAAGTTTATGGAATGCCTGTCGATAGGAAACCCAGAAAAATAAACAGTAACATAAGGCATCGTATAAAAAGATGCGTTAATTTCCATGTTAAGAGCATTATTAAAGATATATGAAAGCACAGATGTTTTTCCTGTGCCTGGGCTTCCTGTTATAATCAGGTCTTTTTTATTCTTCCATTTTTCTTCAAGAACAGACAACAAAACCTGCTTTTTTATCTCTACGTTATATATTTCCCCATTATAATATTTTACATCTACGGGGCTTAATATCAACCTTTTATCTAAACAAATTGGAGTAGAAAATACATCTAAATTTTTATTCATCTCATGCTCCTTGTATCTGTATTTTTCATAAAAGAAAAAACTATCTATAGTATATTATTTCTTGACCTTCCAGATTCTGTAACGATGTGCCCATCCAGATAACTCTAAACACTCAGGGACATAGTTCAAAGTATCTTCAATAACGTAGTCATATTCGTATTCTTTTAGAATAGAACAATCAAATGTCTTGGTGTTTTTTAGCTTTTTCATTGCATTCTTTATCTTTTCATCTGTCCATGCTATCTCCATAGGGGGAGTAACCTTTATGTTCTTTACATAATAGGTCAAATAAAAGGTAATTTCATACAAACCGCCGAAAAGAATTCTTTTATTTTCTAATTCATTGCATCTATAACATGTCTCTTTTATTTTTTTAATGGGATCATCTTTATACTGAATGGTCAGCATCAAAACAGCAATGATCAAAGCCAGGCTTAATCCCTTTGACATCTTTTCCCTGTCCAGGAACCTTATATTCAAAGACATAAGGGGAATAAGAATATCCAGATAATATCTTATTTGAAAGGTGCAGATAAAATATATAGTTGCCAGAAAATCCCCTTTATCTTTGGCTATATAACCTTTAACAAGATAAAGCACTAAAAGAAAAAAGGACAAAAAAACAAATAACCCGCTGAGACTTTCGCTGATTTGAAATGGTCTGTATTTAAAAACTGTTAAATGATGCCATACTATGTCTATATATGCATATAGACCTGAATAATAGAACCAGAACCCACAAAAAGAAAAAAGCGTAATGAGATAAATCCTTGACCTGAATAATACCAAAGGAATAATGAAGATAAAGTTCAACCAATAAAAAGGGCTAAATAAAGAATATAACATTGCAATAACAATGCGTCTTTTTGTATTCTCTTCATCAAAACACCAGATGAGGAAAAAAAGAGATGAAGCAAAAAGTGCAGGCCTCGCAGAAATTATCCTCGGTATCAGAAAATAAATAACTATAATGAAGACCAAAAGCGAAACATGTAAGTATTCTGTGTTTTTTGTCTTTTTATAAAACCCTATGGAGTATAAAATTATTATTAGAATTTGAATAAATACAAACGAATAAACACCAAATACCTTATACAGATAAGAAAGAAAAATATCATATCCAATGTAACAATTAACACTTGGTAGATAGGTATTTATGTAAATCTTTGAATAATCAAAGTTGTAAAAAGCCGATGCCAGATGTCGCCAGTAATCATCTTGAGGATATTTGTAAGTGAAGATAAAACAAAAAACTATTAGAAATAACGTATAACTCCAAAATACTACCCTGTAGCTTTCTTCTTTTTTCTTGAGCATTTGCGATTGTTTTTCTGATTCGTTAATTTATTTTAAAATATACTTCTTTTCGATTTTTGCACTATTGACTATTCTAAATGTTATAGTATTTTTTCTTATCTCTCTCCATACAGGGGTCATACACAAATGGGCTTTGTTTTTTCTTCTCGGGATAATCATAAATTTAATCTCTTCAAATTTTTCTAATAAATTTCTTATTTTTTCTAAAAGAGAACTAAAAGTATTTCTTCTTCTAATACGACCTTTTTGAGCTTTAGAAATTACCATATCACAATCACCAATAACCAAAAGTCTTCTTATACCAACTGAAAAACAATATAAAAGGCTCTCATACAACGCCTTAAATTCTGAATATTCGCTGCATGAAATGTCTGAAAAAGGCTCGCAGGCTAAACCACCTTCTTTGTGTATTACTTCATCATCCTTGACAACGACAAACCCATATGCTGAAACCCCCCTGGGGTTGGGACGACATCCACCATCAAAGTAAAGTTCTGTGAGAGGCTCAGGGTACTCTATGCCCTCTTTTTTGCAGATTTCAAAAATATCCATTCTTTATTCAAAAGAGAATTCAAGATTCAAGAAATCTACTTCCCCGTTGGAGAGTGAAAATGCAAAAGGTATCGCAACGATGGGGGTTTTTGATATGAAGTTCAGTTCCACATTCTTGCCTACGATGACCATAGGAATCGCTGCCTTCAGATTAAGCCCCAGGGCTTCAAACTCTTTTCTTGCCTGGCCTGATATAATATTGGTGAGCTCTCCTATTGAATCAACTACATCAGGGGTCACATCCGTATTTTTTTCTCCTGTCAGATGTTCATACAGATTAATGGCTCCTTTCTCATTGAAACTCACACATAGAGTTCCTTTCTTATCACCAGCAAGTCCTATGACTCCTGTTATATCACCAGTTGTGGTTCTTTCTTTTTTTAAAAGCGGTTTGTTTAGATTCAATTCTTTCTGAAACATAGTTTTAAATGTCATCTGTGCTGCAATTATAAAGGGATTCATATATTTGACATCCATTTCATTAACTCCTTTTTTTATTAAATTTCATGTGCCCTTGTTTTCTTGAAGAGTTTTGATAGTATGATAACAGAAACTGTTGCAATTAAAGATAAGAGAACTATTTTTCCATTTTTTCTTTCTTCATTTGTTTCACATTGTTTTTGTTCATAGATGTAATCGTACGAATTATGACAAGCTGTTTTCATTCTTACTCCTTGATATTTTTATTATTTTAACTTCTTTCTTTTATATTATTTCCAAAAAAAACCCCTTTCAGGAAAGGGGGAAGAAAACCTGAAAGGGGTAAAAAGAAGGAAGGCGGTTATTTACTTAATTCAATAATTTTTCTATCTGCTGTATATTGCTTCCGTTTACTGGCTGGCCATCAATCAACAAGAAAGGAACCCCTGTGATACCGTAAGTAAAGAGCATAGCTTTTCTCTTATTAAGAGTATCATTGTCAATATCGCACTTCTCAGGAAGAGTTATTTCATTAGCTGGTTTTGAGAATATTACATCGAGGGCTTTTTCTTTATCCTTTTCACACATTAGATATTTAACCTTCTTTTCTGAATTTGGTCCAAATAAAGGAACTGGAAAAAGATTTAACGTTATTTTGTCTTTCTTATCTTTCAGATAATTGTAGACTGTCTTGCAATGAGGACATTCAGGATCAAAAAATTCTACTACTTTCTTTTTACCTTTACCTATCTTAATAGCATCATCCAATTTGAGAGATGATAATTTTTTTCTTGCTATTTCCATTCTTTTTTCTGCTGTAATGCTTTTACCTTCATTGTTCCATATCTCGCCAAAGATCATGTATTCCTTCTCTGGGTAATAGTAAACAATCATGTTGTTACTAAATGTGATCTCATAGAGTCCTTTTATATCTGTCTTTTCTACCTTTTCAATACCCTGCATTTGCATCCTTGGAAAATTTTTCAGGAACCTTGTTTTTATATCATCTGTGTTAGCATTGGCAATAATGAAGCTAACAGCGATAAACAACATAACAATACCTGTAAAAGTGAAAATCTTTTTCATTTTTCCTCCTTAATCTGATTAGTAATTACTTTATATTTATTAATACTGATCTTCTTGTCCACTAAGAATCCTTTTTAATTCTTCAAGTTCTTTTTCATTAGGTATAATAAGTCCAATTTCTTCAGATTGTTTAGCTTTAGTTTTTTTAGGTTTGATCTCTATTGGTTCAATTTCTACTGGTTCTTTTATGGTTTGTTTTTTTCTTGTTCTTTTTTTTGTCGTTCTGAACAAACAATAAATATCATATAAGAGTGGATAAAATTCGCTGTAGGTATCTCTTTCAAAACCAAGTCTTTCATATAAGAAATGTCTGTAACTCATATACTCGTTTTTATATAGTTCATATAATTCGCCAAATAGATAAAGAGCTATCTCTTTTTTTTCGTCATAGGAAAGTTTTTGCCATGCTTCTGGTTTTGGTAATCCTTTCGCATGTCCCAATTCTGTTACATTGCATCTATAGTGTGTATTTCCATATAGTTCAAATTCTGTATAGCCTTTGCAGTCTGGACATTCTTCGCAAATCGTATTGTCCATAAAATATGGTTTATCCATATATATTCTCCTTTTTAATTATTTATTATAAAAATTAATAGTTTCTCCTAATAAGGTTTCCTGAATTTCTTTTGTATTTTGAGTTATTTCAAAAAGCATTTCTTTATTATATTCACTTAAAGGCAGGACTATTTCGTTTATTTCTTTTTTTTCTTTATTTGTTAATTGTCCAAAATCTGCTATTCTTTTTAATTGAATATTGTAATCTTCGATTTCAATACATTTTAAAGATTTAAGTAAATCAATACAGTTTTCAATCATATCAGGGTAGGCTCCTGAATAATAATTTTTAAAAGTTAAACCAGTAAAATTATAAATACCCTGTCGAGATTTTATCAATTCTAACAAAAAGAGGATTTTAATAATTTTTGCTTTTGAGACATATGTTTCTTTTATTAAGTTCAAAACATAACATATGATTTCGCATGGTCTTTCTATATTTTCTATCATCTTGCTACTCCTTTCTGTCAATATTCTTACCAAAATTTTTTAAATAATTTTGAATATTTTCAACGTTGTAGACTATTTTATTTACATTAAAATAGTTCAACAAAATTCCCATATGGGTAAACAAAATTCTTATTCGTGCCTTTGAGAATAATACTTTTTTATTCCAAAAATTAGGATATTCTTTTTGAACAGCCTTAAAGAAATTCCAGATTACATTGTAAAGAGTTTCTTCATCTGGCTCAATTCCTATCTGTTTTAATTTTTCTTCTATTTTATATTTTTTTACAGCAGTATATATGTCGGCTTCTGTAATAAGTCCTTTTCCTATTCCTAACATTTTAATATTTTGATAGAAAGGGGATTCAATATCTTCTTCATTAAGTTTTTGTATAATTCTATGAAATTTAAAATATTCAGGAAAAATATGCTCTGTCACTCCTAAAAAGTCTAATATTGAAGATTCGGACATATAAGTAGAGTTAATTCTTGTAAAGATTTCTATTGCTTCTGCAATATTGAGGTCAACTATAGCTGTGACCATCAAAGGTAAATCTTTTTTTGTATATTCAAAAGCCTTTAATATATGTTGACCATATATGACAAAGGCAATTTTTCCTTTTAATTCATCTGGAATGTCAGCAAGATTTTTTGAGATATTAATTATTTTTTGAAGGTCTAAAGAATTAAAATTGTTATCATAAATTTCATTTAATTTTATTCCGAATTTTTTTAATTCAAGATTTATTATGATACTGTTAGGAATTATGTTTTCTGATTCTATAAATTCCAAAATATTCTTATTTAGTTTTACAGCTTCTGAATTAAAATATGAAATATCTAATAATTCTTTTACCTGTATTGGAAAGATTAAAATAGTCTTTTCATTTTGATTTGTTATGGTAGTTTTAATTTTATTCATTATGATTTTCTCCAAAAATTAAAAAATTATTAATATCTTCTTTATCTTTATAATTCATATTATGATTATAATAAATATTATAAAATATGTCAACAATTTTTTTATTTGAATTATCTATTTCAGGATTCTAAACAAAACAATATCGGACGAGTTTTTCTCTGTTAGAAAATAAAACTATTTTTTTTCTTCATTTTATGAAGTTAAATGAGAATTTATAATTAAAATCTTCACCCTTACTTATCTTTACTGAGGCTATAATAACTACAATAGCATTTATAACTGCTAATATAAAAAGCAAAACAAAACCAATTAAAATTAAAGCAAGCAGTACACATATAGCTCCTATAATGGTCATGGTTATCTGAAAATTTATGGATTTCTTTCCGTGGACATCTACGAGAGGATATTCATTACGTTTTAAAAGCCATATAACAAGTGGTGCAATTATATTTATAAAAGGAATGCCTATAAGAAATGAGAGAGCGGATAGATGACAAAACATTGCCCATGTTCTTTCTTTATTACTTACTGTTTGTTCCATTTTATTTCCTTTGTTTTTATTATTTTGGTTCCTTCTAAATATACAAAGAACATAATCATACAGCCTATAGTTATGAAGAATATCGATACAATATAAGCAAAGGAATGTTCTATTGAAGAAAAGGCAAACCCTATACATAATAAAATTGTGCTAATAATATATCCCAAAATAATATCCATCTTCGTTGTAATTAATGTTTTTTTTGCATCCATCTTCATTCCTTTCTAATTATAATATCTTATTGTATATTAACCCCCTCTGGAAAATTTCTATAAGATGACTTCACATAGTAATTTTTTCCGGGGAGGTTTAATTTTGTAATCTGTATTTCATTTTTATCTATTTTTGATAATTCATTATATATATCAGTATCGAGAATCACAGATTTACAATCTGAACAATGATTTAGATACAGATTATATTTTGTGTTGAGTCTCCACGAGGGATAATTATACAAGTTGTGTCTTATAACATTGGGAAGATCATAGATAAACTGTAGAACATAAGGCCTTTCAACTACAGCATTATCATATTTAATACCTGAAACTATAAAAACAACAACCTGCTCCTTTTTGTTACAAAAGTGACAGGAAAAATTAAACTGAGCAATATATACAGGCGTGCAAATCTCAATAGGATACTTTTCTATATAAAAATGGAAAACATCAGTATTGTATTTTTTTTGATTTTCTATATTCAAGTTATCCCCCTATATTAAAATATTTTATTGTTTCCTTAATATTTATTGATAGTTTAGACAATTGTTTCGCCTCATTTAAAGTTAAGTTTGCACTATTTTGTGTCTTATTCATAACATTGTTTATTTCTACAATCTCTTTGTTTATCTGTTCTTTTGAAAACTGCATTTTTTATTGATTTCTTAATTAAAAATCTTCTCAAGAAAACGAGGTTTTATCTGCTCTTTTAATTTTTTCTATTCTTTATCCTACAAGGTGCCCCTGCTTTATTTAGCAACCTTGCAATCTGATTATTTCCATAAAGTATTGCTATATCGCAGGCACTATATACTTCATCACCAAAACGACCAAGTGCGGTAGGAGATGCACCCCTGGCAATCAGATGAGTTATCGCATCCTTTATTTGTGGAGTATCACCACAGCGAGCAAGAAACATCAAAGCTGTCTGACCGTCCAGGGTTTCTACCCTTGCATTTGCACCTGCAAAAAGAGCCTGCTTTACCCCAGCAGGGTCGCAATGATATGCAGAGTTCAAAAGCAGATCATTCGGCTCCACAGCAAAAGCAGATTGACAGCATACAAAAAGTATAAATATTACTGCTAACTTAATCTTCATCACTTTAAGTATTAATATTTCGATTTATGAAGGTAACGAAAAAAAAAAATACTTACTATGGTAAGTAAAAAAAAAATAGTTACGGTAACGAAAAAAAAAATACTTACTATGGTAAGTAAAAAAAAAATAGTTACCTGACTGACATTTTATCTTTCGTCTGAATACCTTATTACATAATCTCTACTTCTGGAATACCGAGGATTAGACATAACCTCGTTGGTCAATATCTTATTAAGGCTTACAAGGAGAGCCATCAGATCATCTTTATTTTTAAACATCTCGCTGTTGCTGAAGAGTGATTCAATCTGGGTCTTTGTTTTCTCGTCCTTAGCAAGAACCATTGCCAGTTTCTTATAGTCCTGCACTATAACGTTTAGATTTTCTGCTACCCTATCATTCCTGTAGCTGTTATACATGTACCATGCCCCTACCATTGCCAGTATTATTATTACAGAATTTATATGAAAATGAAAAAAACCTCTTTGGTTTCTCAAAAAACTCACTTCAAACACCTCCAGTTCTTTACTATGTATTAATCCTGCTCAAATCTCCGTATCTTTTCACGGGTTTGTCATTCTTTACTGCCATACCGAAGGCGTTTTTAGTTCCTACAAAGACGAATTTCTCCTTTGCCCTTGTTACTGCTGTATATATAAGGTTTCTTGAAAGCATTATAAAATGTGACATCACAATAGGTGTGATAACACACTTTGCTTCACTTCCCTGGAATTTATGAATAGTAAGAGCATAGGCATATCCGAGTTCATCGAGTTCAAAATCCTTATATTCTATAACCTTATCTTCAAATTTCACTTTTATTTTTCTTTCATCAGCATCAGCTTCCAAAACATATCCTATCTCTCCATTGAATACTTCTTTCTCATAATTATTTGAAAGCTGTATTACCTTATCCCCTACCATGAATCTTCCTATTTGAACATTTCCATTTGAACATCCCATCTTCTGTGCATAATACGGCCTCAGCTTTTCTCTTAGCAGTTCATTGAGTTTTTCCGTCCCGCAGGGACCTTTTTTCATAGGTGATAGAACCTGAACATCTTCAGGATCCCCAAATCTTCTCATCGTTGCAATTTTAATAATCTCATTTGCTACAATCTCTGGATTCTCTTCTTCAACAAAGACAAAATCATAGTCATTGAAACATGTAACCCTTCGTCCATAGTGTATTGCATGTGCTGCTTTCACTATCGAAGAACCTTCTGCCTGTCTGTGTATATCTTTCAATTCAATGCTTGGACAGAGCCCATTCTTGACAATATCTCTTAAAACACTTCCTGGAGAGACCGATGGAAGCTGGTTATAGTCTCCCACAAGAACAAGACAACCATCTTTTCTTATAGCATCCACGAGTTTCTGCATCAAAACAATATCTACCATAGATACTTCGTCAACAATCACGTAATCTTCGCTCAGCGGATTATCTTTGTTTCTCTTGAAGATCACTCTGCCCCTCTCTTCACTCCATTTGGCCTCAAGTAGTCTATGAATGGTCAATGCCTTTTTCCCTGTCAGTTCTTCCACTCTCTTTGCTGCTTTACCCGTAGGGGCACATAGGATATATGATTTACTTGCTTTTTCAAGTTCAGATATAAGTGCCTTTATAGAATAGGTTTTTCCAGTTCCTGGCAATCCAGTTATCGCTGAAACCCTGTTGAGAAGTGCCATCCTTAATGCCCTTTTCTGTTCCCAGGTGAGTTCTCCTTCAACTTCTATATTTTTTATTCTTACTTTTTTTATACTCGATAAAAACTGCCCTACTGTTTTTTCTGCTTTATAAAGTTCTGTTGGGTAAACTTTTTTTCTTATTTTTATAATCTTATCTTCTGGTATCTTACCTAATTCCCATGAAATCAAGGTTTCATCTACATCAAGAACCTTTTTTGCTTCATCAACAAGTTCATTCTCTGGAAGATAGGTATGTCCCTTTGTATAACACAGTTCATTTAGAACATATTCAATACCTGCTCTTATTCTGAAGGGATCATCTGGTGATATACCAAGATATTTTGCAATTGCATCTGCTTTGAGGAACCCTATTCCATGAAGCTGTGTAAGAATATAAGGATTTTTCTTTATCTTCTCATATGCATCTACTCCCCATTTGGAGAGAACCTTTTTTGCGTATGTAACTGAAAGCCCAAGGGACATAAGTATAAAAAGCCTGTTCAGGAGTTCTTTCTGTTCTTGATAAGAGGATATAATCTTCTGTGCAGTCTTTTCTCCTACTCCCTTTATCTCAGTAAGTTTCTCTGGATTTTCTTCTATTACATTAAGGGCATTTTTTCCAAAATGGGATACTATCTTTTTTGCCATAGTATCTCTTATGCCTTTTATGATCCCTGATGTAAGAAATTTTTCTATATCTTCTTCTGTTTCTGGTTCACATGGAAAAATACTTTCGGTTTTAAGTCTGTGCCCCCATTTGGACAATTCCCATATGCCTGAGATTATGTATTTCTGGTCCTGAATCATAATCTCCAGCGGAAGACTTCCTACAATCGTAATCTTGTCTCCTTTGTTGAAGGGTTTTCCATTTTTAGATTTAAGAATTGAAAGGATTTCAACAGAACATACTGAAAAATTTTCAGTCTTGTATCTGAATCCTTTTAATTGAGCTTTTACAGTATAGTCCATTTATTTAATATATTATTAAATATAACAAAAAAAAGAATTTTTACAATGATAATAAACAAACAACATAATTGTAAATATTACATTTTTTAAATGAACTCAAAAGACCTACCAATAAACTACAGATCAGGTTTAGATTACGCCTTTGCTACTGCTGTAGCTTTTTTTAAATTAGGAATAGGAAAATCAAAGAGAATATACAAAAAACTCTTCGGTTCTTCTCCTTTTATCCACGGCAAAGAAACTCTTGAAAGATATGTGGGTATTATGAACAGCTTTAAAGACGAAGTTCTTGTTCCAGATAATGTAAAAACAATAAACAAGATAAAGACATCACATATAGATACACACTTTGAAAAACTACTCAGAAACAATTGCACTACAAAGACTGTAGACCTTCACGCATCTGCCCTTTCTAAATTATTTAAGACACTAAAAAGAAATGATCTTGTTGAACACATAAAAGACACAAGAATTACATGGAGGCAACAAGCAGTCGAATTCTCAAAGACCCAACCCTTTTCAAAACCTGCGAATGTTCTCTCAAGGATGAAACAACCCTACCGTGCAGGAGGTATTATTCAATATCTATTAGGAGCAAGGGTATCGGACATCCAAAAAGTCTACAATTGGGGCAAGGAAAATCCAGACTCAAAAGAGATACACATAATAAAGTCCAAAGGGGGGAGGCACAGAATCATTGATTTATCTGACAGACCTGAGAGTATTCGGATAATAAATGAACAGATTCAAATCCTCTCAGAATACTTCAACGGGAACCCCGACTGGAAGACCTACATGAAAGAATATACATACGAAGTAAAAAAGGCAGCAATTAAGTGCGGTGAAATATACTGCGGACCACACGCATTCAGAGTCAACTATGCTGAAGAAAGATATTCCTCCCTGTCAGGAAACAGAGAACACATAAATCCAATTGTAGAAAATCAAATACTCTCAATCATAACAGAAGAATTAGGACATTCAAGAATCTCAATGGCAAAATATTATATACCAATCTATAGAAAATAATTTTTTTATTTTTTTATTGATTTTTTTTAAACCTATGATATAAAATTTATCAAGAAATCATTATCCTCACAAAAAACTTTCTCCTACAATAAAACATTCTCCCTAAAAATAAAATTTTCTACCTAAATTTAAATATTGTAAGGAGGTATATTTTTATGCAAAAAGTGCAGAGGTCGCTACAAACAAATTGTGAAGGTTTCTATCTTCTATATAGAAAGGATTCTACTATAGATACACTTATGTCTTTTGTCAAACAGAGGGATACCCGTCTTTACAATCATCTAATACAAACTGCAAAGATTGCTTTTGTTATTACTACAGAGATGGAATTACCTGAAGATGAAAAAGAACTTCTTTTAAATGTTTCTCTTTTACATGACTTGGGTAAGGTTTTTGATCCGTCTGGAAATGAAACTTTACAACATACAAGAAAGATACTCTCTCTTTTTGGAAATCTTTTTTCAGAAGAATTATCAATTATAGAAGCATATCACAATAATTTCTCCCAGGCTTTGGAAGAAAATTTGTCTCTTTTATTAAAAGTGCTTTCTATAGCAGATATGCTTTCCGTTAAAGAACCTATTGCTTTAAAGAAGAAATATCTCAATGATAAGAAGAAATGTATAGGACACGAATTGACCAATATTGCCGTATCTGTTGTTGAAAAATATCTACATTAAAAAAAAGGGGTTCTATGAGAACCCCTTGTCAATTCCTTATCTCTCTTATAATTTTTAATTTTACTTTTTCATTTAGTATTTTTTTTTCCTTGTAATCTATATTGTAAGTCTTTTTAACTTTTTTTTCTAAAGCCTTTATCATCTTATTTCCGTCTATTAGATAATTCTTTTCAAACCAATCTATCAGGTCAACATGCTGTCTATACTTTTCATTGAAACTATCTGTATCAAAAACATATTCCTGACAAAAAATATTTGCCTCATCAATATAAACTGGAAACATTTTCAAACTCTCTATTTCGTCTTCTTCTTCCTTTTCATCTGATAAATGTTTTTCAAAGCAACCAGTAAAAAAGGTTTTACATGTATAGCAGGAATGATTTTTGAAAGTTGAATTCATCTCTTCTATTAAAGCATTCTCTATTTCTTTCTTTGAAGGTGTATTACTTGTTAAACATGCTTTATAAAAAAGTTCCCTATTCTCTTCAAGAAGAATTCTGTAATCAGTTCTATCAGCAGGAGCATTTAAGAAAATATCATCTTTCTTATTCTCATTTAATATAAATAATTTTGCATATCTTATTAATCTGCGTGTTGCAAGTCTCAATCAATTCCTCCTGCAAAAAAATCTAATCTATTTATAGCATAAAAGTATTAATTTGTCACAGATTATTTTAAAGAAACTTAAAAAATTAAGTAATATTGTTTCAATAGTTTTTTTATATATAATTAAAAAAATTGCCAGTTTTGTCTTTTTAATTTCTTTATATATTCATATTCTTGTATCATCTTTTTCATTTTATTTTCAAAGTAATCATCTATTACATAACTTATTTGTTTTAATTTTTCCTCTATCTCTTTATCATTGTTCTTTCCAGTTATTTCTTCAATAAGTAATTTTATATTGTCTAATATCTTAACAATTTTTTCATTATCTTTTATTTGTGCTGACTGATTTTCTTCATTTGAACAATAATTTAACACTTTGTTCTCCTTTGGGGGGGATTGATTATTTTTATTTGAATTATGGTTCAATAATCTATAGGCTTTTTCTAAAGAAATTTCATTTTTCTTTACCTTCTCATAAAAAACTGGAGATTTCTTCCAAACAAAAACAGCCTTTCTAACTGTTTCATCACTAACCCCTGTCATCTCTGCAATTTTTTCAAAAGTTGTTCCCTTTTCATTTTCAGGAATATTATGTTTAATCTGCTGTCTTTTATGAGCTAATTCAGATTGATATTTATACAAATTAGGTAAGATTTCATAAAAATTTTCTTTTAATTTTTTTTTATTAATTTTACTGAATGAAATTAAACTCAAATAAGATAACTTTTCGAGGATGTATTAAGAAATGGAAACAGCAAAATAAGTTATCGAGGGGTATATACTAATATAAATTTTGGTTGACATTGTGTCAATTAAATCTTTTTCTTTTTCTTGACTATTTTCTATCATTCTATATTATCCTCTTTCTCTAAAAAGTTTTTATCATATCTGAATAATCTCAATATTCTTCCAAAAGGATTTCATATCCCTCTATCTCGTTCGGTCTATCCTCCCTGAAGACTTCTTTAATTAGAACTTCTTGATAATGAGCAGCCCCTTTGAAATTCTTTTTTTCTTTTCTGACCAGTTCTTTATATGTAACAACCTTTTCTTTGTAAATATAAAGTTCTGTATGGTAGATTCTGGCAACCGTGGGCACAACGATCTGAGGGGTGCTAACAGTTACTTCTGTAGGGATATACTCGACCCTTTTGATTTTTCTGAAAAATTTTGCAACCGCACGGCTACCAAAAAGATTCATTAAATCTTCCAATGTATGAATAGTTTTCTCCGAAGAATTAAAAAGTTTTTTCATTTTTTCAACTATCTCCTTATAGAAGTTATATATTCTACAAGCCAATTTGTAATCTCATCTTCCTTATCATACCAGTCATCGCCTACCCAATCTTCTTCCAACATTTCTTCTATATTTGTAAGTATGTTTATGGCAAGACTTCTAATCGGATTACTCGCATCGTATATATCTCCTAATAATCTTTTTATTTTCATATTTTTTACCCCTTTGTTTAAATTTTTATTTCTCTAATTTAATTATTAATTCCCCCAGCGGGGGGTCTCTTATAAAAGAGGGGCTTGGGTTTTTTGTTCTCTTTGCCTTTTTTCTCATATCTTCTCCTCTATTGTATTGAGTATCCTATTTGCTATCTCCTTATTCTTTTTCAAATTTATCTTATCAAACTTCATTATCAATTTTGCCAGTTCATCATCACAATCAAACTTACCCTCAAGTTCATATTTTCCAGACTCCCAACTTCTGCCAACCCTTGAAATCTTCATATTTGCCTTTTTCTCCAGTAGAAAGAACAACCTTAATTTCAAGGAATCAGCACTATTGGAAAAAGAATCTTTATGCAACACTTTCTCGTCATCCATAATGTAATAGCTATAGAAGGAATGTCTGCCATCTGTTCTATACATTTTTACTGTATACATTCTTCTTCCCTCCATATTCCTTCTGCATATCTTTCTCCATATTCATCAGTTTTTGCCTCATAATCTTCATCACAATAACTCGGTGTATCATAATCTCTTATTATTACAGTAACCTCTTCAGGAGCCTTGACATCTATTACCATCCCGTTTTTTATTGAAATTATCACTTCCATCTTTTTCCTCCCTTTCTTTTATTTTTTCTTTACTATCATTATTATAATTATAATGATTATTATAATTATTGTCAAGAAAAAAATTATCTTTTTTTATTTTTTTTCTACCACATACCTTACTCCCTGAAGACCAAGTTGTTTTACTTCAGCCACCGTCGCTAAACACAGCCTCACAGCATCACAACATTAAGTCAGGGGGGCATATTTTTTCCCTGTTAGTAAAATCTGTAAATAATATTCATATAGATATGCATATAAGAGCAAAGGCACTATTGAACACAGAGATAATAAAAAAAGAATCCAATGGGGCATGGTATAAGAGAATATTTATACTTGATACAAACAAATACATGGTTAATATATTCTGGAGTGGAATTGATTATAGACCCTATTGGTTTAAAATCCATGACACAGAACAGGAAGCAATGGAATTATTTAATTCCATAAAAAATGTAAGAAATGTTCAAAAATATTTTGACAGAGATAAAAACTAAGTAAAAATCTTCCTGCCTATAAATATAAAAAATACAATCGTTACAATAGTAGTAAATATGTATTCAAGGGTTGAATTTGTTTCTATGAGTTTTACTCCGAATACCTTTTTTTTCGGGTTTAAAAGAGGAATTCTTCCTGATATTGAGTCTTCAAGTAGATGAAAAATACATCCTACTAAGAAATAAAAAAATGCAGTAGTTATTAATATTACATAGTTTGTTGAAATAAAATTCCATGTCAGTTTAAAATCTTTGAAAAAATATTTCATTATTTCAAATAAATCTGGAATTTCTTTTGCTTTGAAATATATAACTAAATATAACACCAGGGCAAGAAATGTATAAGGAATAAACCAATGAGAAAGTTTTCTATGTCTTTTTAGATCAAAATTATTATAATCCTGATTCTCAATTTTATCTGGTAAAAGAGCCCCGAATGCTGATATGGTAGCACCAACAGCATCATTTGTGAGAGAATAGACCATTAATCCTGTTAATAATTTATGACTTATCCATTTCATAAGAAATTGTATAATTTTCTCTTAATTTCCTCGATTCTGTTTTTTGGATTACGATTATTTAAGAATGCAATATGTTTTATTCTTCTTAAAAGCATATTCTTTGCGTGTAAAGCATTCATACCAGCTTGCATCTGTTGTTTGTATTGATTGATTTTATCGTCTATTTGTTTTTCTCTTTCCTCAAGTTCTTTTTCCTTTGCAAGAAGCTCTTCTTTTTTCTTTTCAACTTCAGCTTTAGCTTCTTCAATTATTCTTTGTGCCTCTTCTTTTGCTTTTGTAATAATTTCTTCTGCTTTTTTATTTTTTCTAACTGGATTACTTTTTTTCATAATTGCATGGATTTATTCGTTTTTCGTTATAGTATTCACAATCTGGACATCTATAATGAATATCCTTAACAAAGGGACACCAACCAGGTTTTATATATATCGAAGCTAATTCTTCTTTTTTAGAATTCTCTTTCATATGTATTCTCCCTACGTTTTTTTTATAAATAAGTATTAATTTTTTTATTTTTTTCTTGACAATAATTATAATAATCATTATAATTATAATAAAAAAAAATAAAAAAAAGGAGAAAAATAAAAAATGAAAAAATGGTTCTGTGATGGATGTCAAAAACAACACTCCTGGCAAACATCAAGATTTATTACATCTTCCAATAAGAAATTCTGTCTTAAAGAATTCGTAAAATATCTTGAAAAAGAAAATAAAACTTTAATAATAAAGGAGAATTACAATGACGTATAAACTTTTTTGCCAACAAAACCCACAGGAACTTGGTATCGCCGACAAAGAGGGAAACTGGTATATCGATAAGCTCGAAGAACATGTTAAAACCTGCAAAGAATGCCAGAAAGGTCTTGCGAAATTATTTTCTGAATTGCTTTACCCTAATGTTACTATACCAGATAGTATAAGTGGAATAGAAAGAGAACTGCTCGAAGAAGAACTTGAAGAGATATATACACATAATTGTCTCAGATGTGGCCATACATGGGAATCCCTTCTAAAGAAACCAAAAGCCTGTCCTAAATGTAAATCTTATATTTGGGACAAAGAAAGAAAAAAAGGAGGACTGAAAAAATGAAAGCAAAAACAAAAAACAGATGGTTGAGAAAATGGTATGACGATTACGGTGAACTCTATGCAATTATCAGGGAAAACGGAAGGTATTATTTGAGAGTAACAACCCCTGCTTTTGAACCAGGTGCAGGTAGCATAGAATATATATCTTTGAGTAAACAACAGGCACAAGAAACAGATTATGAAGATTTAGAAAGATACGATAATCATAATGCAAAAGAAGAAAATGATCCGTTTTTTAACTCGTAAAAATTGAAAGCAACTCTTTTTATTTTTTTCGCTCCAAGGAGGATAAATGGAAGTAGAAAAATATAGTGAATATTTAAAAAAGAAAAAAGATATAATAGAAGACATAAAAGAAAAATTTAAAGATTGGGGAACCTATTATTATCTTAGAAAATATTTAATTTTTACCTTTCTGGAAAAAGAGCTTGAAGAAGAAATCAACAACAACAATGAAATACAAGAATTGCTAACAAGTTTCTATGGAAGAGATAAACGAGGACACATATCAGAAGAAAATGCAACCTACCTTGATATGAAGGGATTCTTTAAAGAATTCAACGATGAAGAAAAACAGAGATTTGAAAAATTCTTAGGAAAAATTAAAGAATTACGAATATTCAATGTATTTGTAGTATTACCAGTATTCAATGAATACACAAAAGAAATTGTAGAAGACAGGAGAAATGGATGTCTTTTTAACTTTGAGGCTCTAATCGATTGTCCTATTGAAATAATCGAAGAATATATCTCTAAAGAAAGAATTTTCTATATAGAGGATGAAAATACAGAAAACCCCTTATGGTTAATATTCTTGGAAAAATATATAGAAAAAAATACTGAAGAGACACTTATAGCAGCAAAAATTGTTAATGAATTACTCGACCCCGAGGGAAAAATAAAAAAATATTACGATATATATTTAACATTGAATAGATACCTATGGAAGCAATTAAACAAAAAGAAAGAAATAGAACCAAATAAAAAAGATATAATAGATATTCTAAACAAATTACAAGAAAGAGAAGAAATTTCTCCTGTAGGTTGTTCTATCTTTGGAAATTTAATTGACATCAATGAAAAAACTTACTTTTTTATGAAAAAAAATGTCAAAAAATTACATGAACAGTATATCAAAATGTTTAATTATTCCCTTCTTAATGAAGACAAAATTTGTTTATTATTACATCCCACTTCATATGAACAAGGGAAATGGAAAATAAAAATGATATTGGAAGAATTCTTATTAGCTCACATAAATATTTGTAATTTCAATGCTAAAAATATAATTTTTCTCGATAGAATTATTTCTGATGAAATAAATAAAAAAATAAGAAAAAGTTTTACAAGAAAAATTGTAAAATACTTTTATACCCCTGGTGTAAAAACATATAGTATAAATATGGAAAATATTGAAATAAATGAAGATGCATACTTCAAGTTTTTCGCAAACTGCTATATTCATCCTGAATCATTAAGAAAAGCATTTTTTTCAAATAGAAATAAAAACAAAGAAGAAGAGTTCAAAAAATGCTTCGATATATATACAAGTTTTTATAACTATTACGACCTATACAGAAAAGTTTTTAAAATCGTCTTCCATCCTGATCTTTCCAAAAAATTTAATGTCATCAAAAATGAAGAAGCAAATTCACATCTGGTTGATTTCTTAATGGATTTAATGCGATATGAAAAATCAACTATTCTAAGTGTTGAAAACATATACAATATCGTAAAGGGAAAAGAAGAATTTCTGAGTAAAGCTATATGTGATGTTGAGGACAGCTACGATAAATTTGAGTGCTCATATGATAATATTAAAGACACTTTTTTAAATAAAATAAAATTTGAATAATTAGGAGAAAAAATGAAAAACAAAAAACCTGCACATTGCTGTTTTTGCGGAAAATATATTCCTGTTGGTGAAGGGTTTCTTTTTTACGTTGATGAAGAAGATGCAAATCTTGGGTTTGGCCCGCTTGGAGAATATGGCTGGCTTGTAAAATGTGTTAATCAGAAAGAGTGTAGTGCAAGAGTTGAAGAACAGAAAAAAGCAATAAAAGAAAAAGAAGAAAAAGAAAGAAAAATAAGAAACATTGAGTCTGTTTTATTTCCTTTGACAAAAGAATATCATGCTGGGTGGGAAAAGGATGAAAAACGTTTACCATATCCAGAGGGAGAAGAATTTGAGAGGAAAGGATATGGTTGGGATATATACGGATTTGGAACAAGATATGTGGTTCAAAATGATAAAATCTGGCGTCTTGAGAATAATGGTTCTGATGGAGCCATGTGGGACCTAAACAATATAGTTACTGGCGGGGCTGGTGCAATTGGATATATATATCCTATTACAACTGAAAGAATTGATTTCCTTATAGAGAATTTTGAAAATATATCTGAAAAGAAAAGAAAAGAGAAAAAAGAAAAAGAAGAAAGAGAAAGGATAAGAGAAGAAGAAATCAGAATTGGTCTGTTGAAGATGAAAGAAAGATGCGGTGGGGCAATAGATTGGAAAAAATTAGAAGAAAGTATGAAAAAGGCAAAGACAAATACTTTCTGTCCTAAAGAATTAACAATAAACGGCAAGCCAAAATATAATCTAACTATTAATGAAGCAAAAAGAATATTGGGAGAATAAAATGGAAGTAAAAGATGAAACAGGAAATTGGAAATATGTATGTAATAACTGCGGTATAGAGTGTAGTAGTGATTATTACAGGCGGACAAACTGGTTGCATGTTGTTGACGGTAAACCTCTATTTTCGACTGATATTGATTTCAAAGATTATAAAAATTTAGATTTCTGTAGTCAGGAATGCATGTCAAAATTTATTTCTTCAACATAAAAATCTCAGAAACTATCTACAATCAGTATTTTCTTTGAAGATAGGACAAGTTTCTTGGTTTTCAATAAATTTAGGATATTCAAATAAAACAAAATTTCCTTTAGAATCATCCTTTATAGAAGAATTATTTCTTTTCTGCACATATTTTGTTTTGCTAACTTCAGTTTTCAACTGCGAGAAAGCCCAATCAGGATTAGAAAGATATTGAATTATCCTTTCTTTTCCTTCAATAACAATTCTCTTGTCAGGACAATTGCATATTAAAACTGGAACACTTTCTATATTTATAGATTTAAAGAATCCTGTAACTTCCTTGAAATTAACTGCTTCAAAAGAAACTTCCTTCTGTCTGCAATAATTTATTACTTCGTGACAATGTGGGCATTTTTCAGAATATATCAAAACATACTGTTTATTGGGTATAGGTTTAACAGAAACATTGATAAACCACACACCAGAAAAAATCACAGCAAAAGCCATGAATCCTGCAACAGGGAAAAAATCTCTGTAAAAGAATATCCTTACAACAGCAAGTAAAAAAATTATAGAAGCTACAATTAAACAGAAGACACAGTATGTCTGTATAATAAATTTCTGGAACCCCACCAAATATCCTTCTAAAGCAAGGGCACAAACAATTAGACCATCAATTAAAGAATTAAAACGAGGAAAAAAATCTTCAAGGCCAAACAACACTAACAATACAGCAAAAAATACAACCCCACCAGCCAGAACTATTCTCTCATCCCTGGCAAATAAGCTCACTATACTACAACCCTGGGTCGTGCATATAGTTTTTCCCTGTGTGGATAGATAAAGTTCAGAAGCTGTTATAAAAAATCCAGATATTACAAGTATCATAAAAAATACATTTGAAAATATCATTTTTTTCATATGAATACTCCTTTTGTGTAGTAACTCTAATATTTTATTATTTCTTGTCCCAGAACATTTTTTCGGAATTAAAAAAAAGAACAATCTGTTACAAAAATAATTTTAATTTTTTTCTAAAAGGTATTTTTTTCTTAACAAGAATAATATGTATATGTATAATATGTATAATATTAAATAAGGAGAATAAAATGAAAGCAAAAAAGAAATATGGTGTAACAATTTCATCGAAACTGAAAAATTTTAGTCCTTATTCTATTGAACATTTCATTACAACAGGCTTGAGGCTGTTTTTGACATATTTTTTTTAATCGTTTCAACCCTTATTTTTCTGGACATACCATTGCAACATCTTCAAATTTTTGTTCTTATTTCCAATGTATATTGTTTCAACCCTTATTTTTCTGGACATTTTATTACAACTTTTATGAAAGGGGTAAAAGTAGCCACTGTTGTTTACCTTACGTTTAAACCCTTGTTTTAATGGATGTTTCATTGCAACGTAGAAGCTGCAAGAAAAATCTTTTTTAAGGGGGTAAGTTTAAACCCTTGTTTTAATGAACATTTTATTGCAACTTATGTCTTACAGACACAAGGAGCTAACGTGGCAACACGGGTTTCAACCCTTATTTTATTGGACATCTTATTGCAACTTCAATACTATGATGTTTTTATTTTTCTTTGCCTTGTTTTAACCCTTATTTTACTGGATACTTCATCATCCAATTAGTTAACATTATTGCAAAAACCAGACTTTACAATTTTTTTTGCAATAAATTCGCACCACGCACACACCCAGATTTAGTAAATAATTATTCAGTTGTCAAAGAACGGAAAAACTTAAAAAGCTATATTGATATATTATTTAAAAGTTTATTTTCTTTTTCTCCACTCCCACGGGGGGGTAGGATTTGACTGTTTCCAGAGACCCAATCTATTCTTTCTTGCTTCCTTCTCGGCCTCATAGAACTCACTTGCATATGGTCTATCGAGAAATTCCGTATATGCCCAGGCATAGCCCTGCTTTACCTGTTCAAGGTTGATATTCTTGCCATTCAGGTATACATAACCTGCTACTCTTCCATATCTATCAATGTCTTTGATTTCTATTTTCACCTTTTTATTCTCAATAAGGTTCTTCAGGTTCTCCTTCGACTCTAAACCATACGGCTGGTCCTTCTCAGGAGCATCAATACCCCTGAAGCGAACTGAAACCGTTCCGTCTTTGTGGACCTTAATCTGCGTTGGTAATCTCTCCCCTGTTAGGAAATGAATAGTATCCCCATCAAGGACTCGAACAACAATACCAGAGACTTCTAAAGCATAAGAAAAAGATGAGATTAGAAATGTAAGTAAAAAGAAAATGAAAACTTTTGTTATTTTCTTTTTCATTTAAATTATTCTCCTTTTATGATTTCTTTATTTATATGATATTAATTTTTTTGTTTTTAAAAACACCACATAATGCGAGTCTCTCAAGGGCATTGATAAATGCCCTTTCTCCGACGAGCAGTATGTGGTGTATGTTTTTTTAAGAATATTTTTTGACTTCTTTTTGTTATACTTAATAATATAATATAGAAAATAATGTTTTTAATAAGTAATATATTTATAAGTAGTTATTTTTACTTTTAAAAGAAAGGAGGTGAAAGAATGAATAAGGCTGATCTTATAGAAGCTGTAGCTGAAATTGAAGGTATGTCTAAAAAGAAAGCAGCAGAAGCAGTCAATGTTGTGTTTAATAAGATTAAAGAGGCTCTCTCTAAAACAGATAAGGTTCAGTTGGTAGGATTCGGCACTTTTGGTGTAGTAAAAAGAAAGGCAAAGGTTGGTAGAAATCCCCAGACTGGGAAAAAGATCAACATACCTTCTAAACTGGTTCCTAAATTTACTCCAAGTAAGGAATTAAAATCTATTTGTAAGTAAGAAATAAAAAAGGGGAAGACATAAAATTTATAAAAGTCTTTCCCTTCTTTTATTTTTGGTTTAATTTTGAACTAAAAGGAATTGATAAATTAAACTGTTGTTCTATTGTAGTAATAGCTCCTTTTGCAAGGATGAGTGCATCTTCAACTTTATCTTCTGGAATTTCTATTGTTAAAAGAAATCTTGATATATTTTTTTCTGAAGAACTGGAAATAAACCTAACTATTCTTCCTTTCAAAGGATTGATTAAATATTTTATTCTATTTGCTGTGATTAAAATTAAATCAGAAGCAAATGATTGAATTATAAAGCTATAGGCCTCTCTTAAAAATCTTGGTTCTATTGTATAGAACCTTCTTATTCTTCCAAAAGGTGTATAGCAAAATCCATTGTTTTTAACGAATTCACTGATATAATCAATCCATTGTTTTATCTTTGGAAATCCTTCATAGAATCTCCATATTGTATCTTTTGCTTCTTTTTTTTCTATATTCTTTTGAAGAGCTAAATCTATTTCAGTAAGACCATAAGTTACTGCAAATATTGCATCTGCTGCTCTTCGTCTGCACATTGAATAAAAATCCCTATCTTTATTTGCTTCTATTTTCTCATAAGGAATCTTAAACATTTTTGATGCAGCGAAAGAATTTATATCTGTTTCTCCATTTTTTATGATCTGTTCTTTTGATAAATGTAAGATGATCCTTGTTTCCAAATGGTCAAAACTTATATTTATAAGGACATTTCCTTCTTCTGCGTTAAATGTTTTTCCAGGGTCAAATATTTCTATAAAATCATTTTTTCCACATATAGAACATCTCTCTTCTTTTTCCATATGTATAATCATACACTTTTCACATATTTTAATTTTCTCTTCTGGAATTTTTTGTAATTTTGGTTCTGTGCTCAAAATTTTACCATCAGGGGTTCCTGTAATTTTATATGAAGGATATATCCTTCCTTTTCCATTGGTGAAGAACATAAGATTTTTAATATAAGAAATTTCTATGATATTCAATTTTGAAAGGGTATCTTTGTATAATGTTAAATCAATATTATCTCTTATTGTGTCTGTTGACAATTTCTTTTCTTCTAAAGTTTCAATATGTGGCAGTTCTTTTGTCTCTTTTTTGTTGTCTTCTTTAAAAAGATTAATTATTTTTTGTATTTTTTCTTTTAATCCAAAAACCAAACCATTACATTCCTCCAGGGATGAAATATTTATTTTTATTCCGTTTAGTTCCATATCTATAATAAGTGGATAGATGTAATTCATTATAGCTCTTTCAGCTTTCTCGATATATCTCTTTTGCGGACCTAATATCTCTACATGTTTCTTCATTTTTTCATTGAGTTTAAGCTCTAAAAAAGCATCCATTGAATTATACATAAGAAAGTCTTTTTCATGATATTTTGCCTTATAATTATCATAGAAGGGCAAATAAGATGATACAAGCGAGCTTAATGAATAAAATCCCTGCATCTTTTCATTGATGAGGTAGGCCATAACCATTGTATCCCTCCAGATGGGGGGATATAATCCTAATTTGGTGACTAAATGCTTGACTTCAAACTTACCGTTGTGGGCAATAAGAAAGACATCTTTCTTCTGAAATAATTGTTTCAATGCTGCTTTGATTCTTTCAATATCTATATCAGCTTTCAATTCCTCAAGAAGCCTTTCAAGAAGGGGAGAAGACTGACTTCTCTTTATAATCTTTTTTACATGTTCTTCTCCTTCAAAAGGAAAACAAAAGACTGTATCAGAAGAAGCAAAGGCCATGCTTACTATTTTTCCATTTTTTTCGTATGGGTCTATTCCTCCTTCATGCCATTGCCCATTACCAGAAGGAACTGTAGTCTCAATATCTAAAGCTACTTCACCTTTAAGTGATGATATTGCATCAAGTATAGACTTTGTTGTTTTTAATTTATAAACAGACGGTATTACATTATCTTCTTTTTTTTGACTTATAATTGAATAGGCTTTTCTAATGTCATTATAAAATAGAGACTCTAATTTGTAATTTGACCTCAAGATTGCAGATGGATGATAAGTAATTAAACATTTTCCATATTTTGTATCAGCAACAGTTCCTCTGTTTTTTTCTATAGACATATCAATCTCTAAAGCCTTCAATGCTGACCTTCCAAGGGCGATAATGAATTCTGGTGGGTGTAATTGATAAAGTTTAAGTAGATTTTTTCTGCATGATTGAATCATCTTGATCGATGGTGTTGCATTCCCTTCAGGATGACAGAGACATGCATTTGTGATTATAAGAAAAAGATCATCCCCATTGAATCCTGTTTCACGTAAAACAGCCCTTAACAGACTCCCTGCCTTTCCCATAAAAGGCACTTTTACCCTTGCTTCTTCGTATCCTGGAGCCTCTCCCACTATCCATATAATCTTTTTGTCTTTTGAGAAATCAGAAGGTATCTGCGGTGGAACAAATGGTCTATTGTTTAAGGAACAATCTGCACATGACTCTTCTTTTCTAAAAATACAGTTCATATCATCAGGTAAAAGTTATCTACTATCTTTTTTATTTCTTCTTTTGTTAGTTTAACAACTATGTCTTTTGTATCTTTCTCTTTCTCTCTTTGTAGATTATTAGTGATATGTTTTACCTTTCCTTTGGGTGAACATATTAAGAGAATAGAATATTTTTTCTCCATTTTGCTCCCTCTTCTTATTTATTTTTTCTCTTTACTTTCTAACTGGGTAATCAACATATCTTTGTTTTTCTCAACCTTGTTAAAGTAAAAGAAAGGTTTTTCCCAATATTTTTCGCATCTAAAATCTGGAAAATCTTTCAAACAATACTGCATGTTTAATTCATATTTTCCGTTGATTTTGCCTATGTAGTAAAACATCGTAATAAAAAAATAAGTAATCAACAAAATCCCTGTTACTATTAATATATTCTTTCTACTCATCCCTTATTACCTCTAAAACTTTTTCATATTTCTCCTCTGGGACCCAAGCCATATATAAGTTCCTTATTTTATTTGGCATTATTTCTATTGACCAGCTTCCACCGTCTTCTCCATGAAAATAAAGTTTAACTCTTCCAGAGAGGAGTGCCTTGCTTAACATAGTTGAAAATATTTTGCCGTCATAAAATTTTTGATAATAATCTTCGAGATCGATACTGCATAAAATGTTTTCTTTTAAAGAAAAATCAACACCCATAAATCCACATATGTCTTCTTTTTCGCTATCAAAATATTCTGTGATTTTTTTTATTTCTTCTTTATTTACTTTTGTTCCTTCCTCTATTTCATAATAGAGCTGTGAATAGTATCCCATAGTATTTTCTCCTTTCTTTTATTTTTTCTTTACTATCATTATTATAATTATAATGATTATTATNATTATTGTCAAGAAAAAAATTATCTTTTCTTNATTTTTTTTCTACCCCATACCTTACTCCCTGAAGACCAAGTTGTTTCGTTCTCTCATCCCCTATCGTTGACATGAGACCTGACAGCTATACCAGAAGGGAGCTCTGGACAATTTTTTCCTGTTAGTAACTTTATCAAAGACTAAAAAACATCAAAAAAGGTAAATAAAAATAAAACAATAAGCAGAAGTAATAGAAATCTTTCGTTACATATATTTCATCATTATTTATCTGGTCAACAATATTGTATAAGGCATTTATAAACTCATTGAAGTAGAGATTATCTATTTTCGTAATATTTTCATAATGTATACATATTCTTGTTGAAACGTATTTATCTTTTTGTGCCTGCAATCTCTGTTTAAATGATTTTATTATTTTAAATATTTCATTGGGAGTATCTGAAATAGAAACAATAGAATCGTTAGTAGTTTTTATAATACTGCATTTGAAATGATTTTTAATAGAATTAAAGATGTCGTGACCATGTTGGAATCTTTTTTGAACGTTGCTGTCTGTGTCTGTATCAAAATGGACAAGAAATATGTTTGTTTTAATGGTTTCCCCACTTCGAATATTTTTTGACATACATAAATATATTATTTCTCCTTAGTTAAAATAAAAAAACCCTGCCCTTTTTAGGAACAGGGTAAAAGAAGGAGAAAATATGGAAGAAGAATTGCTTTAAGAAGTATCTATATATTAATTACTCACTCTCTCTTTTTATTTCTTCAACCTTTTCTTCTAACCATTTAAGGATGAGTTTTGCCATAGATATATTTTTTTCAACAGAGATCATTTTGATCTTCTTATGAAGTTCTTCTGGCAACATCACTAAAAATTTTTTATCTTTCATTTTATAACAACTCCTTTCTTTCTAATTAATGTTATATTTATTATATTAATTATCAAAGTAAAAATCAATATAAATAAAATAAAAAATAAAGAAAACAGTTAAATAAGTTCTTTTTCTATCTGGTTTCTCCAGGGGAGTTAATTTCTCATTTTTAGATAAAAATTCAGGAATTAATATTTAAGTAATCAAATTTTTCTCGTAGAAAATCGAAAAAAAATTTAAAAATACCTTGATTATGTTTATTATATTTGTTATAAATATAATAGACTTAACATATATTATATGTTAAAAAATAATATATTATAAGGAGGTATCTATGAAGTTATTAAAAGTTTTATTGGTATTGGTTATTGCGGTTTTTGTTGCCACAGGTTGTGCATCTACAGGAAGGATGATTGACCATGCGACCCTGAAGACAGAAGTAAAGATGTCTGATACCATTTTTCTGAATCTTGCCCAGGAAAGAGTCGCTTATGTAAAAGTTCTTAACACATCCGATGTCCAGAACATACCCCTCGAAACTGCCCTCAAAGAGAGACTCATAAGAAAAGGTGTTAAGCTCGTAGACGACCCAGCAAATGCCACATGGATTATCCAGGCAAATATAAAATCTCTTGTCTACAACAAAGAAGGGTCTATGGCAGGTGAGACAGGTGTTGCTGGTGCAGGCATGGGTGGCTTTTTCGGCGGAATCACATCTGCTCTCTCAAAGAGCAATAACACAGGCATCGCAGTAGGTGCAGCAGTAGGATCAATAATAGGTAATGTAGCAGGTGCAGCCCTTGGTGCCCTCGTCAAAATAGAATCTTATAGCGGTGTTGTAGACCTACAAATACAGGAAAAGGTAAAAGGCGGTGTTAAAGGCAAGATGGTAGCAGATATCAGACGTGGCTCCACAACTATGAAAACAGAAAGGGATATAGAAAGTGACTTCCAAACCTACAGCACATCTATCGATGTTTATGCTAAAAGGACTAACATAAACCTCGAAGAGGCCATAGCAGAAATCACAGCAAAACTTGCCGACCAGATAGCAGGGCTTTTTTAAGCCCTGCTTTTTTTTGATGATTCTTATTTTAATGAACAATCTTTTTATTATCTTTAACAATTTCTGACTTTATTATGTAAAATAATACTTATTGCTTATTTTAATTCTTATTTTAATGAATACCTTCTTTTATTTTTTACATTTCTGAGTAACAACCTGCTATATTGTGTCTACTCTTAAACTTTTTATTCTTATTTTAATGAATTTATACCTTTAATAAAGGCCTCAAGTTTTCACATTTCTTTTTTTTATTCTTATTCTAATGAAAACTCAAAAATATTCTTTATTTTTTATATAAAAATTAGAAATAATTAAATATTTTTTCAAGGGGTCTTGTTTTAATGAATTTCTTACTATTACTACTACAGGGAGGATAAACTATGCAAAAGATAGGGATTTGTAACCTTTAACTCTTGTTTTATAGAATAGATTTAATATAATCCCTTTTATTAACTTTCATCCTTATTTTCCTGGACATTGCTTCCCCCATTTACAATAGTAGTCATCAATAGAAAAATCCTTTTATCCTTATTTTACTGGAATTATTATATTTTTTAAAAACTTTTTTTCAATAGGGGGTATGTAGTTGACAATATTTTGTCCAAAAAAAGTCAACCTTTTTCGGGTGGAAATAAAACAAAAAAAGAGGCTCCTTAATTCTTATTTTGATGAACTCTTTCCTGTTAGTTGCTGCGGTAAATCTATTAAAACAATTTTTTTATTCTTATTTTAATGAATATTCTTGTCTTGTTATTTAATTCAAATAACTGAAATAGACAAAAAATAATTATTGAACCTTATTTTAATGGATTCTTGTAAAAAAGACTTTCGCAGGACACGAAAAAAATTTTAATTAATCTTATTTTATTGAATATTTTTTTAATAAACCTTTTCTTAGCGATTCAAAATAAATATCAAATAACAACTTTTGATCTTTGTTTTAATGGACATGTCAAATGGGCTTGTATTTAAGAAATAAAACATGGCTTTTTATTCTTATTTTTTTGGACATTAAAAAATATAGAAACTGTTTTAATAGATTTTCCATTTTTTTTGCTGGTACCGTCTTTTAAACGGTACCGTTACTCCATCTACACATGGCAGATAAGCTGTTTATAACAAAATATTTAGTTGTCAAAGAACATTAGAACAAAATATGTTCTTTATGGAATTATTAATCTTATTCTTATTTTAATGAATTTTATATCTTCAATACTCAGCCATCCAAAAGACAGTTCTTTATTTATTCTTATTTTAATGAATATAAATATTAGAATCAAAAGGTTGATTCATACGAAATATACAAGAAAATTGATTCTTATTTTAGTGAATGCATCCGAAGATGCTTTAAAAGTTTAAGATGTTTATCCATTAAAACAATTTTTACTCTTATTTTAGTGAACATTTATTATAAATACCTTCTAATTAAAAATATATCAAGTAAGTTTGTAGTTGTTTATTCTTATTTTAATGAATTATTACGGATATTTTTACAACGCACTTCCGAAAAAGGTATTTGAAAACACAAATTTATTCTTATTTTAATGAACAATGTAACACTACAGTTTCCTATGTGCTATGAAACTATTTTAGTAATCAATATTCAACCTTATTTTAAAAGTAATTAACTTTTTAAAAACGATATTTTTTAATCTTATTTTATTGAATATATTGTTTAAAGAAACTGGCAAAAGAATTCATCGAAGATTAGACTCTTAACCCTTATTTTAATGGATATATATTGCAACAAAAGACAAATCAGAAGTATCATAATGATTTGATTATCCAACAAATCCTTATTTTAATGGATATAAATTCTAACAAAAAATGCACTTTCAGAAGATTTCTGTCATGCTCACAACTTTTAATTCTTATTTTAATGAATTTACTACCATACTCACAGGTGCATTTCTACATGATATTGGAAAAACTTTATTTTTATTCTTATTTTAGTGAATATACCATTCCAATTTTTAAGGAGCAAAATGGTAGCAAGTATTGACATTCTATTAATTCTTATTTTAATGAACATTATATTACAACGATTCATCTATGGAGCAGAATATAGATACCATCCAACCTCAACATCCTTATTTTAATGGATATATATTACAACTAAATGCATCAGCACTCATAAAGCTATTTTTTATCTTCTCATAACCCTTATTTTAATGGATGTTATTACAATAATCTATTGAAAACCTGTCGAAGAAGCCTTACTACAGTAGCAATAAACTCTCAATGCTTATTTTAATGGATATAGATATAACGATTTTCTCTCTGTTGGAAGAAAAATAAAAAAATAATACTTAAACCCTTATTCTAACGGATATATGTTACAACTATTATGAAATAGATAAACCACCAAGAAATTTTTAAATACACTCTTAATCCTTATTTTAATGGATATGATTACAACACTGCTCCTAAAAGAAATAAACAATCAATTAAAATAAACCAACAATCCTTATTTTAATGGATATAGATTACAACTTTTTCTTCAATGACTGCACCATATAACTTTGACATCCCAGCAAATCCTTATTTTAATGGATATATAGAGTCGAAGGAGAACCTATTGTAACGCTTTATTAGAGGATCCAGAAATCAAAAAAATGCTTGCTCAAAAATCCTTATTTTAATGGATATATATTGTAACTATTAAAACTCAAAGACCAATTCATAAAGTATTACTTGACCAACAAATCCTTATTTTAATGGATATAGATTACAACACTTTCGCTGTAAAAACAACAAGAGTTTCTTTTGTAACCAACAATCCTTATTTTAATGGATATAGATTACAACGAAAATTAGGAGTAATGTATGTTAAAACCAAAGGAAAAAACCAACAACCCTTATTTTAATAGATATAGATTACAACTTTTGGTGGTGGAATGAGAGGAATAAAGGAAATAGGCCGACAACCCTTATTTTAATGGATATATATTGTAACACAATAATATTCAAATTGGCGGTAACGTAAAAATAGATCAAAAATCCTTATTTTAATGGATATATATTGTAACCCGAAAGTGCGATTTAAAGAAGCCCGCTGATTGATATGAATCAAAAATCCTTATTTTAATGGATATATATTGTAACTTTCAAGTCGTGGATGCTTCTTATCTTGAATATAAATCAAAAATCCTTATTTTAATGGATATATATTGTAACCAGAAAAATTATACTATAAATACTGATAGTTACAACTCTTTTCCACGCTAAATCTCTGAAAATGTATATTTTGCACAAATGTCCCGACCATCTTCGGATAAAACAATATTCAGTTGTCAAAGAGCAAAATAACTTCTTACTCCATAAGGAGCTTATATACTACTGATTTTTCAAAATTCAGTAGTGCCTTACCTGTAGAATATGCAAGCTCGTAGTATTCTTCAGCTTCACTATTCTCTAAAAATTTATCCCCCACTTGGGGAGGAGACCACCTTCTTTTCCCTGTATTGGGATTTTTCCTATGAATGTCTTCAATATACTTCAGAAGTGCTTTTTTACCTTTGATCAGTTCTTCCCAGAAATCTTTTTTTCTCGTTTTTGTATAAACCTTTACTTCTGTTAAAACCCTGATATTGTTTCTAACTGTTTCTATGTCCATAGAAGGTATTGTTTCATCTTCAATGTCTGTATTCAATTCACTTTCCTGTTTTTCTTTAACAATTTCCATAATTTTTGACACCTGCTCATTATACAGATTGTCATACCATTCTCTTGAAACTATTTCATAGCTATCCCCTTTATCAACTATATAACCCAGGCAAGGGGCTATTCTGTAAGAAGAAAGAGTAAAAAAGTCCAATGGGATATTTATAACAAAATGTTTGTCTTCGATAAATGAATTGCATCTAAAATTATCAAAATTATTAGGCATTTCAACTCTTATTTTTCTTCTTTTCAGGTCTTTATAAATCTCTTTTCTCTGTTCACTTTCTCCATGAACCAGATAAGTCTTGTAAGGTAAAACAGGCAACTGATTAAAATATTCAAAGATTTCACTTCTATCTGCATGTGCTGAGAAGGCACTTAATCTTTCAATCTGACATAACACCACTTCTTCCCCATCATATATTCTTCGGCCTCTTGTTCCTTCAGCCTGGTATCCAACGAAAACTAAAGCAGACTTTGGATCATTCTTTATTGACTCAAGATGATTCAATACCCTGCCTCCTTCAAGCATTCCACTTGCTGAGAGTATTACACAGGGCTCATCGCTTTCAGCAAGTGATCTCGACTGATTAGAAGTGTTTATAGGTATATAGTCTCCAAATATAATCTCATCATTTAGTTTTCTTAAAGATCTACTCAAGTAAAACTTATAATCGTCTGTTAGAACCGTAACTTTACTGCCAAGAGGAGTGTCTACATACACTTTATAAGGCAAATTATTTTTAGTTAGCTCAAACAGTATCTCCTGAAGCCTTCCAACTGCAAAAACAGGAATAAGAACCTTTCCCCCGTTTCTGCAAATTTTATCTATAATCCCGTGCAGTCTTTCTCTGTCAGTAGAGTTATGAATTTTATTCCCATAAGTAGTCTCCATTACAAGATAATCTACATCATCAGGTATATCTATTTTAGAACTCATTAGTTTTTGCTGCTTTGTTCCTATATCACCTGTAAATAAGAAATTTCCTTCTGTTGTTTTTATATACACAGATACACTTCCTATAATGTGTGCATTATATAAAAACACAACCTCTATATCTCCATTTATCTTGATTATGTTGTTTTCATCTCTTATTTCCCATAGAAGCATAGTATTTATAAGGTCGTTTTCATTATAGAGAATATTGGAATCTCCATTACTGTTTAGAGCCTGTAGTTTCATATTATCTTCAAGTAATAACTTCGACAATTCTCTTGTTGCAGATGTAGAATATATTTTATTTACCTTTTTTTTCTTAACAAGAAAAGGAAGTAATCCAGTATGGTCAATATGTGCATGTGTAATAAAACACACATCAACAGATGGAATAGATTCAATCTTCTTTTTTAGAATTTCAACATCAACCTGTTTATCCTGTTCCAACCCACAATCAATGAGTATTCTTTTATTACATGTTTCTAAAAGATAACACGAACCTGTAACCTGGTTTGCTCCACCAAAAAAAGTAATATTCATAGCTTTGCGAGGACCAGAACCTTTCAGTCCTGGCCCTCTTATTCCCCTCCCTTCGACTAACCTTTAAATTCTATAAATTCACCAAATCCAAGATTGCCGTATTCTCCACAGTAGAATCCATTAACATTTTCCACTACTTTGTATCTTTCAAAGGCTTTCAGGGTTATGAATTCAAATTTGTTTTCTATATTTGCAGAATTCCCTGTTCTTATTTCTATATTTCCTTTAGGGGTAATCATTTCAGATACAGTAATAGCTCTGCTAAAAAACCGAGTTTCTACATCCTTCACAGAATAATTCTGCAAAATAAACCTGCCCCAGCCAGAAGATATTTTTTTGCCGATTGAAAAAGGAGAACCAAGCATAAAATCCAGTATTTTAAAGACATTATCCAAAAGAGATTCATCTTTAACAATAAAATTAACCCTGTATTTCTTGCCTTCTACCACCTGTTCAGTTGTATACCTTGTTGTTTTAACATGCACCACTTCTATACTGTTTACAGCATTACATCTTGAGCATGTTATCCTCTTCTCATCATATTTCGGATACAAAACATTTCCGCAGGAAGAACACAGCGGAAACATATCCCGAAAAATCAGAGAATCATTTTTCAGATCCTGAAACTCTTCGATAAGCGGATTCCTTTCGAGATGACAGGCAAAACCAAAAGCTCCTCGTAGATGTCTCCCTCTTGGAAAATACAGCTTATCAAAATTGAAACTATAACCAGTAAGACACCGAGCAGTTCCTATTATTTCCTTTGCCATTTTATTCCTCTATAAGTTCTATTTTTATTCTTCCGTAGCCTTTGTTGATCCAGCCACCTATCCCTTTCTGCTCAATTTCTTTTACTGCCCTTCTGATAAGCTCTTCATCTTCTGGCTTGCAGTTTTCTATAACTATCTTTCCATTGAAAACAGCACCTTCTACAACCTCTTCGCCCTTAAAAGTGTCTGATACTGTTCCGTTCTGCCTGTTGAGCCTAACATGGGTTGATATTCTTATGATCTGATCCTTATCGAGTTCGCTTATAAGAAAGTCTGTGATAACCTTTCCCTTTTTCCCCATTGAACCAAACAGAACACATGTTGCACAATGACCGCAGGGGCGTGCAGAAGTGATTCCTGTATCACACACATTTTTACCCTCTTTCTTGAGAAGTGTTTCCAATGTTGCCCTTAGAGCCCCCTTGAAGGGAAATATTGCCTTACCTGTTGCGGTTTTTCTTACTGGAAAAGCAATCTTCTTGCTGTCTTTGTAAATCTTCTTTTCCTCTTCCCGCACTTCCCCTGTGTAGAAGGGAGTTAATGTTGTGACCTTTACCTTAAAATTCTTTTTTGCCATTTAAGACCTCCTTGTGTTTTATTTTAGTTTTTTATTCAATTACTTCTGCTATTTCCATTTCTTCATCTTTTATTACTGTTCCATAACCAAAAGACACAAATTTTCCAATTCCCCAGTAATCTGGGATTTCAAAGTTTACAGAAAACTTTCCCTTAAAACTCAGAAAAGATATATCTTTTGCTTTAATTATCTTTGGTTTTAAGTTTATAGCGTTTTGCACCAAGAGTCTCTCTTTGATTGTATAATTGAATCTCTTTGCAATAGATATAATGTTTCCTGTCAACATTCTATTTATTAGCTCTTTTTTTTCCTCATTTGTTTTAATTTCTTTAAATAGTTCGTAGTTCTTTTCGTTAAAACAAATCCAGGGGGTAACAAATGTATATTCTACCATTCTATCTACAACCCCAAAGGGCTGATAGAATATATATCCTGTTTTTTTTATTTCGTAATCTACATTTTCAATGTTTATTTTATTGATATTTAAAATTTCTTTCAGGATAGTAATATTTTTGTTCTCTATCCCAAGAATGTAGTAATTATTCTTTATCTTTTTATATTGCACCTTTGGATAGGAATATAGATACTTTTCATTTGCTAAATGATTATGTAAGGAAAGGAACTTCCTGTTTTTGTTAGCAATGGTTCCCCTTAACTGAACAGTAGTAATTCTGTTGCTGTTCATCTGTATATTGAAAAGGGAATTTTTTATATTTATCATTGCCTTTTGTCCTCTCTTTATATTATTAATATTAAACCGTGACATACATTAAAAAAAGTTTTCAAGGATATTGTTTCCTCCTTTGTTTTATTTTTTTTTCGATAAGAAATCCATTAAAATAAGGATTAATAACTTAAACATCATCTTCATAATATATATAACAAATATAAAAAGTATTGTCAATATAATTTTTATATGCTATAATATTTTTATGAAGATTTTCTACAAGGAGGTTAAAAATGTGCAATAAAGAGAATAACATGGAGCAACCTACAATCGAGGTAGTAAAAAAATACTTCAACAAAAAAGGAAATTGGACAAAAACAAACTATGAAAACGCAATAAGATTTTACAATCTTTTTATTGAATTAAACAGAATATACGAATTAAAAACAAACCTTATAATAGACTTCGGAAATCCCCAATCCTTTTTTACTGGCGGAGGAATGTATGTTCACAGAACAAATACAATCCACCTTTTCAGACCTTCTTTAATGACTGCACTTCACGAATGGAGACACAGATTACAGTATTCTAACTACTGCAAAAATGTAAAAGACAAAGAAAAAAACGCTGTTTTATGGAGCCATAGAATATTTGAACAAGCCCTTCCTAACACCTACAAAAAAGCAAATTCAGAGAACAAATTTTTTCATAATATGGCAAACTGATCCGTATAATTATCTCCTTCAGGTTAAGAATTCCTGTCCCCTGGGCAAAGGAATTCTTTCCTGTTAGGAAAAAATTATACAAGAGGAATGAAAAATCTAAACCTTGTGCCTCTATTATTGCCTTCAGTTGAACTTTCTAATTGAATATATCCCTTCAGGTCCTGAACTACCTTATATACTATTGATAACCCCAGACCAGTCCCTTCTTTCTCTTTTGTTGTAAAGAAAGGTTCAAAAACTTTCTTTATATTCTCTTGCGGTATTCCACAACCATCATCTTCAAAGGTTATTTTCACATATTTCCCAGGGGGGATTTTCCCACTAATACTTTCCTCTGTTTGGGTATTGTAATATTCTTCGATAATTGTTGTAATATTTCCATCTTTTTCTATGGCATGAATTGAATTTACAACAAGATTTAAAAACAATTGATATAGACTTGTTTTATCTGTTTTTAGATAAATATTTTTTTCAGGAAGATTAAGATTCAATTTTATATTTTTATTTATTAAAGTTTTTAATAACGTAAAAATTATTTTTGTTTCTTCTATTAAATTGAGTGGTTCAATAACCAACGACTGTCTTCTGCCAAATGTAAGTAAGGCATTTGTCATATTTTTCATCTGTTCACAAGCGTTGAAAAGACTATCTATATTTTTTTGAATATTACTTGTTGGAAATGATGATAATTTTATTTTTAATAATGATAAGTTACCCATAAGAACCATGAGCATATTATTGAAATCATGGGCTACATTTCTTGCAAAACTGCTAAGAGCTTCAAATTTTTGCATTTCATAGATTTTTTCTTGAAGCGTCTCTATTTCTATTTCTTTTTTCTTTTTTTCTGTTATATCTTCTACTATACCTTGATAACGAATGATGTTATCATTTTCGTCTATTATAGGCCATAGAGAAAAATAAACCCAAATTTTTTCTTTGTTTTTTTTATAAAACTGTGTTTCATAGTTAAAAACACCTAATCCTTTATTTATTCGAGATAATATAAATCTTCTTTCTTCTGGATTTGTATAGAGGTCAGTTTCTGTTTTGTTGTCTAAACATTCTTTTATTTCTGCAAAAGAGGAATATCCAAGTATTTTTAAGTAGGCATCATTGACGAACATGTGATTGCCTTCTTTTGTCATTTGAAAAATTCCAACTGGAGCATTTTGAACAAGACCATAATAATTTTCTTTTAGTTTTTGTTCTTCAGTAATATCTTGATAAAAGATGAAATAGTATTTGTATATAGTAAATACAGAATATACAATTATATTTTTTATGTGATTATCTTTGCATCTTATTTGAAAATTACTTTTATTTATTCTATGATGTTCAGGGTTTAAAATAATATAGTTCCAAAATTTTAAAACTTTTCTTTTTTCCTTTTCCGTTGGATAAGCTAAATCAAACCATTCTTTTCTTGTTTTAAAATTTTTCAAGGTATATCCAAACATTTCTATAAATTTTGGATTTATATATAAATAGCTATCGTTTTCATCTACTACAGCAACCCCAAAGGGAAAATTATCAAAAAATATTTTTATATTTCTATGGATTGTTTCAGTATTTGTTCCAATAATATTTAAAAAATCACTAACAAAAAAATTATTTTCGCAATAACCTGTAATTATAGCTTTTCTATGAGGACTACCATTGACGTTAAAAGGTATTATATTTGAAATAAATAAGTTGTTTTTTATTTTTAGTTCAAAAGTTAAAGGTGTATTTGTTTCAACAGAAAATTTTAGTTTTTCAAGAAGAATACTACATTTTTTTTCTGATACAAGATCAGATAATTTTTTTATTTTTATATCTTTTTTAATTAGTTTCTCAAAATAGGAATTTATATAGTGAATATTTCCATCTGGGTCTGTTACAATGCAGTATCCCTGTAAATTATTTAAATCATGGACGAGACTATATTTATCTTCAAAAAAAGAAGACAACATTAGTATCTGATTCTTTGAATCTTCATTCATATATATATATTAACCAGAAACAAAAAAAGGCAACCAAGAGGTTGCCATATGAGAATAAAATAATTTAATAAAAAATCTTTTTTTTCTTTTTTCGTTTTCTACGAGAATGTTTTTTAGATATTTATATATTAATTCTTTAAAACAAAAAAAATCAAGACAAAAAAAAGGGGAGAGAAGCTCTCCCCTACTTGATGAACATATATATAAAAACTTTGTTGTTCTTTGGGGAGGTGATCTCCCCGATTTTTTTGAACCCTGTTTTTTTGCTTGCTCTGATACAGGGTTCATTTTCAACTCTTATTGTCAAGAAGCAAGCAGGGGTTTTTGAGAATTCGACTGCTGCTTTTAATAACTTTTTTCCATAGCCTTTGTTTCTTTCTGATTCTATCACGAGCACATTTCGGATCTCCGTCATTACCCAACCTCTCTTCACCAGCCTGAAACACCCCACGTCTGGAATACCATACCAGGTACCCCTTACATCAGGGTTGAAACCAAAAGTCTCGACCTCTGATGAGGTCAACTTTTTAATCTCCATATTTTCTCCTTTTCCATTTTCCATTTTCTATTCTTTCAAATGATGATATACCTTCGTTGAAAATATAAACATATGCCTCAACCATCTCTGCTTTCTTTATGTACACAGGAACTAATTCCCGCCTATACAGGTTATTGTGAACACCTTCTATGAAGTCGCATTCTTCCAGTATATCTTCTGTGACTTCATATATTTCACCATAGACCTTTCCATTGCCAGTTGGGGCAGGAACAATAGCAGGAAACATTCCATTTATACTGTACATGCTGAATCCCTCAATGTATCCCCTACCAACAAGGGAGGCACCCCCCAGGAGGTGGTGCCTTTTATGGCCTTTTTTTAAGGTTCCGTAAACAAACAACAAATTCATTTTTTCTCTCCTTTTTTTGTTCTTTCTGTTTTTCTCATTGCTTCCTTCTCTGCTTTTCTCCGCTCTCGTTCCCAGAGAAGTTCAGAAAAGTACCAATCATAGTCTTCTCCCTCCCAAATGAGATTTCTTATCTCTTTTATTTCTTTTTCCAACTCTGTATCTGACATTTCCGTTGGATCTTTCATAACCAGATTATCATCTTCTTCATCGCCAAAGTAACTGCTAAAGTCTGCCTTGCTGTTTACCATGCTCTGGGGAAAGGTGATTGGCTCGCCATCCACATCAAACAGTGTGTATTTATAGCCAGGGACTGAAACTGGTTGTGGTTTTGGTTTCTCTTTTTTAGGCAGGTCACAGACCATTTCAACTTCAAACTGAGGTTGAGTCTCGTGCCCGACCTTGTAAAGCCTAAAAGGTCTCAACTCGAAGTAGTTGATCCTCTCAGGCATTTCACTTTTCAACCCCGCAATACTCACGGCCTTTTCAAACATCTCCTTTGTACTTGCAAACCATCTCCCAAGCCCGACCTCACGCAGGTCAAACACTACAAGTGGACGACCTTCAGACCGCCATAAATAGACAGCATCTGGAGCCATATAGGCAAAAGCGAATTCTGCGGAGTCAGACACAAAGTATGTGGCCTCTTTTATTGCTTCAATAAGGCCTTCACCCCTATTTTGCTGTTCCTGTATGCCCCAGAAAAACGTTTCTGAATCCACGTTTGCCTGAGAACATCCGAACTTCCTCGCCAAGGCTTCACATACACCGTCTGATATTACGCCATTGTGCATGGCAAAGTGCCAAACCCTATTGACTCTGAATCCGAAGGGGTGAGCATTACGATCTGATTGTTCTCCCCGTGTCTTATATCTCAAGTGGACAAACAATTGTGTGAATCCTTCTTTCCATAAGAAATCGGAAAACCCTTGAACGAGAAAATCTCTGCCTCTTATCCCCTTTTTTATAAGGGAATACTTTTTATCGGTTTTTTTTATTAACAACCCTGTTCCGTGGGGGTTTCCACTTTCTTCTGCCATTATGAGTCCTCTTACTAAAAGAGGAACCCGTCTGTCCGAGACGGGTTCTCCTATGTAACCTGCTATTCTGCACATATTTTCTCCTCCTTCATTTTTGTCATTTTTGTCGAAATTAACTTTTTATGCTGCTGCATTTGCTACGTTTGTAGTTTCAGAACCAATCAGTCTTTCTATTTCTGTTTCTGTTTCCTCTTTTATTCTTTTTGCTTCGTTTAACAGAATATACCTACAAACAAAAGCTCTATGGTAACAGTTACTCCCAGCAATTCCTCTCGAACAATCGCATTTCGGTATCCACTTTCCATCGGTTAATTCCACTTTTATTGTTCTTCCGTGGAGTGTGAATATCCTCTGTTGTTCTTCAGATACAACTTCAGCAATTTCACTCATCTCAGCTACCTTGCCTGTCCTGATAGAAACTACTCTTTCGATTTCATTGAAAGCATTACTGAATAAATTACCGTAAATGCCCCATCCTCCATTTCTACTCCACATGCTTCCTGCATATGAAATGAAATCATTTACAAGATTTAATTTTCTTCTTAACCTATTCAATTCCACAATGTCTTCAATATTATCTGGAAGAGGGGTTACGTTGGGGACATGTTCAGGATGCTGTTCGGCATCTTTCTTCCAATATGAGTACCTCTCTAAAAGATACTTTTTGGCCTTCCAGAGAACATAGGAAAGTTCTCCATCTCGACCGATGATTCTGTCTAAAAAAAGTTTGAACTCGTCTGGTATGTCTTTTGCATCGAATCCATTTCTTACTGCTTCTACAAGACATAACACAAGAACTATCCACGAAAATATTTTTTCATAGTCCGTGGAACTATTGAAGATTCTGAACTCGATTGTATTATGTCTGTTATATGCTGCGAGATTCAAACTGTAGTATCTCGATAAATGCCTGTGTCCACTATTAGCAAGAGTAACAAAGTAGTCCTCGTTGAGTCTACAACAATAGTTGTTTTTCCTCCTGCTTGGAGACACAAGGTACCAGACAAAATTTGTTTCAATTTTTGCCCATACCAACGCCAACTTTTTTAAGAATTCCGAGTTGTCCAGTCCGTATCCGTTCACGTGGATATGGGTTCCCGCAGAGGCGGGGTGCTCAGCCCCAACTTGGTTCCAGATTTCCAGAATCTTTTTTAATTGTTTGAGTCCAATTTCTCGGAACCCAAATAGTTTAGGACTTACCAATTCCACTGATTCATAACCAGCGGGGGATGACACAGACGCATCTGTGCTGATTCTCCAACGTGATGAATTTCCACTTGTACCTGTATATCCTGTTTGACAAACTTCAATTCCATCTTCAGCAATTTTTCCCTCTAGTTCTGCTTTGTTTCTGATTGCACCTTCAATTTCGACTCCGAACATCATAAGCGGAAATAATTTTGGCTTAATCCCTTTTTTCAGGAATTTTGTAATTTCTGCATAGTTAGTGCCTTTTACCTCCATTAACTCTCTTATGAGGTAATAGGCTTGGGCATTTGTAAGCCCGTCTGCCTTGCTTACTCCTAATGTTTTCAGCAATAATCTCTGGAATTCTGTTGGAGCTGGAACTTCAATAGTATCTGAATAATCTATATGCGATAAATAATCTCTGATGTGTTTGCAAATTGCAAAGCCGTTCGATACTATTGTTCCATTTTGGAGCAGAAAACTTGGACAGTTACATATGTAGCTCCCATCTGATGCTTTCTTAATTGTAAAATAACCATTGTAATTAGTTGATTCGTAGCTGTGTTTTTCTTCAACTTGTGGCCTTTTTTCAGGTTTCCTGTTAAGGCTTTCGATCAGAATTCTCTCACAATTGGGACATATTGCTTGTTCTGTAGAAATTCTGCACTTAGGACATACATTTACCTTTGTCATATTCTTTCCTCCTTTTTAGTTGATTTTAACTTTTTTAATTTTTTTGAAAGAAAAGACCCCCGATGTTCTGGGGGCCTGTGGGTTTGGGGTAATTAAATTTTTTCTATTTTTTCAATAAATCTTCCCCCTTTCTGACCTTTATTATACCAAATTCTTACTATGTCGCCCTTTTTCAGGGCAACCTCCGTTCTGCTATTATACCATTCATCTCCTATTTTTATCCCTTTTTTGTTTTTTGATATAACTTGAATTTCACCTTTTACAATATTTTCGTCTTCTTTTTCTACAGGAGCAGGAGCAGGAATCTCAGGAGTTTCCTCAAATACTTGTTCATAACTTTTAATAACATTTTCCATTTCTTCTTTTTTTTCATCCTCTTCCTCTTTGACTACCCATTTTTCGGCTTCAATAGCCGAATTAAGGGCAATCAGATCAACCCTTTTTTTAAACATAGGTAAACCCTGTAAAATTTTTTCCGCTGTTTGGTAAAGAAGTTCCACAGTTATGGGTTCCGTATGACTTTTAAGTATTTCAAGGGAGAGGTTCAAAATTGAAAATGAACTTATGGAAGCAGTTGTTGTTTTTAAAACAGCTAACCTTCTGATTTCTACGTCTTTAGACGCCATAATAAATCCTCCTTTTTTTTAAAAATTTTTTTTTCGTGTAATTTCTACGAAAATTTTTTGTAGATACCTATATATTAATTCCAACCAATGAATAATATATTTATAGAACAAAAATATTTCGGACAAATAACCAAGAAAGGATTTTCTATGGCACTCAGTATAGATAAAAAAGAACCTTTTTATAAAAAACTTGTTCATTGGTGGTATTACTATTCAAAAGAATATAGAATTACACCTCTAACCATTTCTCATCCAGGGGATATTCAAGAATTAATCGAACTTGAAAAAAAGAACAGAGAAAAAAAGAATTACAAAAAAAACAATATACATATGGGTATAGCTGTAGAAAAAAAAACATACAATAATGTTATTGAACAAAAACTACAAGATTATATTCCGCAGGATTTTTATATGCCTGATTCATGGCGAAACAGACATTTTTTATGTTTTGGAACCACAGGGTCAGGTAAAACAAAACTTATGACATACATGATATATCAGGATATTCTCAAGGGACACGATTTAATTATCTTGAATCCAAAAAGCGATCCTCTTGGCAATGATGAACATACCGCAGGCAATGAATTGCTATCATACATAGTTCAGGGGTGTATTGAAGCAGGAAGATTAGAAGATTTAATGATTATGACTCCTGTTTTTCCTGAATTTTCTGTCAAAATAAACCCATTAAAGCATTTTAAATTAGAGGAAGAATTAATCCAACACGTTATCTCTTCTATGCCACCTTCAAAAGAGGCTTTCTATGAAAACGTTGCATATGAAGTATCAACAGCCATTATAACTGCCCTAATTCTTCAGGAAAGAATACATAACAGAAATCCAGTTATAAACTTTATGGATATAAAAAAGAAGGTTGATTATACAGCATTAAAAATATTAGGCGACCAGATTGAATTTTTTAAAAATTTTCCAGATGCAGCAGTAAGAGAAAAAATAAATGATACAATCGTAACAATCAAGCAAATGGGACATTCCCCCCAAGACTTTTTCGCAAAGATTTCTTCTTCTCTCAGAACTGTTTTGACAACACTTACTTCAAGTGTTACTGGTGAACTAATTGGAAAAGCAAGAGATAATCCACTTATAGAACGTCTACAGGCTGGTAAAGGTGTTGTTTTTGTCTGCAACACAGATAGTATTCTTATGCCTCGGTCTTCTTTTATTATAAATAGAATACTTGTTTCAATGGCAATTGCAATTGCAGGTCGAAAAGGTTCTGAAGGTATGAAGTTGTCAAAACCCCTATGTATATATGCTGACGAAGGACATAATACCTTGTTTAGAGGGATAGATGAGTTGTTCGGAAAAGGTCGTTCAGCAGGAATGTTTATTCATCTGTTTACACAGGGTAAAAGTGATATAGAAAAGATCGTCGGTGATGTTATTACAAACAGTATTCTGAACAATATAAACACCTGGCTGATTATGAAGATGAATGATGCTGGCATGGCTGAATATCTATCTGAAGTATTTCCTTCTGCGATAAGGTGGATGCCTTATCCTGATATTGGTGGTGGTAAGCAGTTAAGTATTATGTTTAAACCTAAAGAAACTCCCATAATCCATAAGGATAATATAAAAAATTTGAAACCAAGGTTTTATTACCTAAAATATGAGAATTATTTTTTCAAAGGACAGGTTCCTTTTGTCCCACCCCCATCTATTAGAATCGTGATGCCTGTTAGTAGAGAAGAAATAATAAAACAAGAGAATACAATTCCTCTTCCGATACCAGAAACTATAAAGGAGGAAGAAAACAAAAATGACCTCTAAATTTTTTATAAAATGGTCTACTAAAGTAATTTTTAAATCAGCATTACCTTTTTTTGTCGCATCTTTAATTGCACTTATAGTTTTTATCTGTCTATATCCACAAATAGTTCATAAGATTTTAGGAACTGGACTTCTTCCAAGATGTGTATCATGGTTTTTTCTATTATATGCTTCATATGGACTTGCCAGAGCGAGAATTCCTTTTAGCATTGCTTTTTTTCTTTATGGACTATCATTCTTTATTGCCTATATAGGGCCTTATGTTCCCTTTATAAAACAATACTATTAAGAAAGAGAGAGATATACTATGGCAGATGACGACACAACTATTAAGAGAGATAGACCTGTCAACGATGATACAAGACCCCATAGTTTCTTTGATGCTTTAGGACTCATAAGACACATTTCAACATGTGAGATAAATATCCCTGATGGGGCTTATCCTGAAACATCGCAGATTCATTTTTTCAATGTTGCAGTAAGACACTCTGCACAGACAACAATAACTACTTTTTTACTTGCACCTATAACAATGTTGGCAATTGAAAAGTATATAAACGTTTTCGGAAGCCAGACTCCTAATTTTTTAGACAAACTATTTACAGTTCTTCTTTCCAGTTCGCCTTCCATTGGTTTTGCATTGTTTTTCGCATTTATTATAAATAAGATTTATATCAAAGCCAGAATTACAAAGAGTTTACTTTCACAGTATGTAGTTCCTTACATCTTAACAAAACTTATCATTACATTTTTCATGTTTCTCATATTTTATATTGTAATTTCCAAAATGACAGACAGTAACATAGAAGCCATGACAAAAGATGCATTCACTCTGGCTTCTTACATTCTAAAAAAAGATATGGTTTTGTCTTTTTCCTTAAAATTTTACCATTTTCTTTTTGAATTAAGGGCAACTCTCATGGATGCTGCTATATATTCAGCTATTGTTCATTTAATATGTATGTGTGTCTTTGCAGGTGGTTATTTATTGGCATATAAAAAATCCCTTTTAATTGATATTTTTCGAGAGGATTTTGAATGATATTTGCTGCCATTATTATTATAGCCAGTTTAATTGCATACATAATATACACATTGTTTCAAAATAGAAATGTTCAGTATCTTGTCCCCTATTCTTTTGAGGAATTCGCAAAGCATTCATGGATCAAATATGCTGAACAACATACAAATACAGAAGAAAAAACCAATCTATTAGATACACAAAAAACACAAACAGAAATAGGAACTACTAAACCAGTAAACAAAGAGGACATAACCATAAGAATAAAAGAGATTGAAAAAGAATACATAGAACCGTATATAAACATAATAAAAGAACAAAAAGTTGAAGAAACCATTAATAAACTTTTTACCATATTGAAGGATAATCAAAATTGTCCTTCCGTTGGAACATTTCCATATGATTCAGAAATAACCGAGATGACAGAAATTGCAAAATACTTCTTTGATATTTCACTTATTGACCATACTTTATCTGTTACTACAATCTTTTTAGAACAATTAAAGGCATTATACTCAGACGACCAGTTAATACCATTGGGATTAACAGTAGGCCTCGCACATGACATAGGAAAGATAAAAGACAAAGACGAAGATCACAGCATGGTTTCTGCACAGATGCTGTCAGAGATCCTTCCCGATGAAATTACATGGAAAAAAACAGCAATAGAAATCGTTCAAAAACACCATGAAAAGACAACAGACCAGCTTATAAGCACCTTCAAAAAAGCAGAGATACAATCAAGAAACTTTGAATATGCAAAAATAAACGGTAGTTTAACTGTCATGCCCTTTTCAAGTTGGTTTGACTCTTCAACTTTTGTAACTGAATATATAATCCCCCTTGTAAACATGGAAATCGAGGATAAACTTGTATTCTCTTGGGAAGATATTATCTATGCACATTCTAAAGTATTCGTCTCCTGTTTGAAGGATATGGCTCTAAACACAAAAGTATTTGATATTCAATTATATTTAAAATCAGAAGAAGACAACATTATAAGAGAAGCAGTTCAAACATTAAAAAATGCTGGATTTATTCATAAATCTTTGCCAGGAGCAAAGGTAACTGTTCCTTTTGATGTTACATTCGATGATGGACAAAAAAGGAGATATTACCTTATTCCTCTTCAATTTGACATTACCGAAGAGATAGAACAAAGGAAATCAAAACTTACCAAAACTATTAGTGAAATAAGACCTGCCAGATAGAATTCTGAGAATTAATATATAAATATCTAAAAATTTTTTCGTAGAAAAATCAAACGAACAAATTTAATTAAAATAAAAAATAAATAAAAGGAGGAGGTATATGCAATTAATAGACTTTTTTATTGAAAGGGGGTATCCCTTGAAAAGGGAGGGAAGGTGTTACAAGACTTTTTCTCCTTTTAGAGAGGAAAAAAATCCCTCGTTTGCAATTTATGAAGATAACACATGGTATGATTTTGCATTATCTAAAGGAGGAGATATTATTGAGTTCTTGAAAGAACTATACGGAAGCTATAAAATAGCATTTGATCTGGTAGGTAAAACAAAGACAGGTAAAATAATCGAAAAAAAACAACCAAGATATAACATCCGTATAATTTCTCCCATAAAACCAACGTTTTTCAACTATGGGGGAGGGATTTTTGTTGGTCCAGATGAAGGAGCTTTCATGCTTCTTCATAATGAAAAAAAATACATAGCAATTCCTTGCCCGACGAAGGGTCATGTAGAAGGACTGGAATGCAGAGACCCGTTCACGGGCGAAAGAAAAACCTTCTTTAAGAAGACAATCTGGTTCTTCAGAAGGTCATTATTACAAGTTCTTATTTGCGAATCGATCAGGGATTGTATAGTAGCAAAAAAAATGCTTAAAGGAAATTTCTCGCTTTTGGCCATGAATGGAGTTTCAAACATAAGAAAAACTCTTAATTTTATTAACAGAATAAAACCAGCCCAAATATTTTTGGCTCTCGATAATGACAAACCAGGAATTCAAACACAGTTTCTTTTAGAAAACAAATTTAGAAAGGAGGGATTTATTACAAAAGATTTCTCCCTTCTCTACAAAGAAGAGGGAGTAAAAGATTTTTTTAAACTATATGAAAAGAGAAAGACACAATGATACAAAAACAGGTATTTGAAAGGTAGAGATGAAGAAAAAATAATTAAAAAACTACAACAAAAGGAGGAAACAATGCGTATATCATATTCCCAATTCAATACCTACTTGTCTTGTGGTATCAAGTACCAGAAAAGATACCTGGAACAGATACCCCAATTATCAACCCCCGTTCTCGTAACAGGAAAGGCGATACACAAAGCTCTTGAGTTAAACTACAGGCAGAAAATGGAAACAAAAAAAGATCTTCCTGTAGACGATTTGAAAGATTGCACCGCCGACGAAATCGAGCGTGGATTTCAAGAAGAACTCTTCCTCACCGACGAGGAAAAATCGGTAGGAAAACAGAAATTAAAAGCAGGCCATAAAGACCTTGCAATAAAGGGAGCAGAGGTTTATCACACAAATATAAGTCCCATTGTTATTCCTATGGGGGTCGAACATGAATTCATCCTTCCCCTATGGGACGGACACGAATTATATGGCTTTATGGATGTTATTGACGAAAAAAACATAATCAGAGACACAAAAACAACAAAAAGAGCTCCTGCGGAAACAATCATTCGTACGAGTCAACAATTGACTATCTATGCTGTTGCTCACGGACACTTGTTCGGTCGTCTGCCTCAGGTGATACTCGACTACATAATATTAAATGGAAATACAAGAGTTGTTAGCTATACAGATACAAGAGGGACTCAAGACATAAGAGTATTTTTTAGACGTCTTGAAAGAGTCATTAAGGGAATCCAGAAAGGTGTCTTTCTGCCACCTTCTGAGGCGTGGCAGTGTCAATACTGCCAATACCGCAATGAGTGCGAGGAAAAACTAATCTAAACCAGTTTTTACTGTTCACATAAATTAAAAATAAAAATTAAAAATTAGGAGGGATTAAAATGGAAAGAAGGAGGAATTATTTAGAGGGGAACAACACACTTGTTGTAACAAAAAACAGCAACAAAAAACAGCCAACTACACACACAGTAACAAAAAACAGCAACAACACTCTAAAAATTCCTTTCCTTCAAAAGAAATAAGAATTAATAAAACATAGAAAAGTATTCAATCCCCAGGCGTGAAGACCGCATCTTTTGCGTCTGGGGTTATTTTTTCAAAAAAAGGAGGTAAAAAAAATGTTTGACAATATAATAAAAAGAGATGGAAAGGTAGTTCCCTTCCAGGTTGAGAAGATCGCAAATGCAATTGCAAAAGCTGGGAGAGCTACAGACGAATTTGGTGAGGACGTGGCAAGAAGGCTTGCTATCAAGGTTGTGTTGCTGGCCGAAGAGCTCATAAAGGAAATACCCACTGTTGAACAGATACAGGACGTAGTGGAAGAGGTTCTTCTTGCCTCCCCTTATAAGAAGACTGCACGAGCCTACATCGTGTATCGTGAACAGCACGCCAGAATGAGAGAGATTCAGCAAAGAGGAGGCATTAACCTTGTTGATAATTACCTCGACAAAATGGATTGGAGAGTAAACGAGAATAGCAATATGTCTTATAGTTTACAAGGATTGAACTGCTATATCTCAAACGAGATCTCGTCTTGGTACTGGCTCAACAAAATCTACCCCGAAGAGGTGCGTGAAGCCCACATAAATGGGGATTTGCACATCCACGACCTCGGTATACTCGGAAGTTACTGCGTCGGGTGGGATTTACAAGATCTCCTGATGAGAGGTTTTGGAGGCGTCCCTGGAAAGGTGGAAAGCAAACCACCGAGACACTTCAGAAGTGCTTTGGGTCAGTTGGTTAATTTTCTCTACACCCTGCAAGGAGAAGCAGCAGGTGCTCAGGCGGTAAGTTCTGTGGATACCCTTCTTGCTCCGTTTATACGAAAGGACAATCTCAACTACCAACAGGTTCGACAGGCAGTTCAGGAGTTCATCTTTAACCTAAATGTCCCTACTCGTGTAGGGTTCCAGACCCCCTTCAGTAACATTTCCCTCGACATCACAATCCCTGACTATATGAAAGACGAGCATCCTGTAATCGGCGGCGAAGTGATGGAATGGACGTACAGGTATCTTCAACCAGAGATTGACATGTTTAATAAGGCCCTCTTTGAGATTCTCGAAGAAGGGGATGCGAAGGGGAGAGTGTTCACATTCCCTGTTCTCACAATAAATATCACAAGAGACTTTCCGTGGGGGTCTGAGGTAGTCAACAAGTTAATGCAAATCACAGCGAAATACGGGATACCCTACTTTGCGAATTACCTCAACTCCGACATGAACCCTGAAGATGCTCGGTCGATGTGTTGTCGACTGAGATTAGACAACCGCAAACTGAAATACCGTGGCGGGGGTCTCTTCGGTGCCAATCCTCTCACGGGGTCAATTGGGGTAATAACAATAAACATGCCCCGTATAGCATATCTCAGTAGGGGCAAAACAAAAGAAGAATTTCTTAGGAGACTCTCAAAAAACATGGAAATTGCAAAGGTATCTCTTGAGGTAAAAAGAAAAACTCTTGAGAAATTCACCGAGGCTGGACTTTATCCTTATTCTCGTTATTACCTTTCTGGCATTAAGGCCCGTATCGGTACCTACTGGGGTAATCATTTTTCAACAATAGGTTTAGTTGGCATGAATGAAGCCCTTTTAAAATTCATGGCATTGGATATTACGGATGAAGAGGGTATTAAGTTCGCAGCAGAGGTGCTTGATTTCATGAGGAAGAAGACTGAAGAGTTCACGGAAGAAACAGGCAACCTGTACAATCTTGAGGCTACTCCTGCTGAGGGTTGCAGTCACAGGCTCGCCAAGATCGATATTGAGAAGTTCCCCGACATCACCTGTGCTGGGGATGGGTATGATGCAGTGTACTACACCAATTCAACCTGTCTTCCAGTTGGGTTTTTTGGGAATGCTTTTGAAATTCTCGAAAAGCAGGAACCCTTACAAATAAGGTATACAGGGGGTACCGTCATTCATTTCTTCCTCGGGGAAAGCCCTGACCCAGAAACGGCAAAGGTGTTCATAAGAAGTGTTTTTGAAAAATCGAAGGTTCCGTACATAACCTTAACCCCCACTTTTTCAATTTGCCAGGAACACGGTTATTTGCAGGGAGAGGTCAGCAATTGTCCCTACTGCGGAAATACATGCGAAGTCTATTCCCGTGTAACGGGTTACCTGAGGCCCGTTTCCCAATGGAACAAAGGAAAGAAGGAAGAATTTAAAGAAAGGAGGTTCCTAAAAAGTTTTGATGAAGTCTTTGACATAAACATATGATTGAGGCGAGGCTAAAAACCTCGCCTTTTTTTATTCTTCTGATTCTTTTTCTAAAACTTCAACATCCGATATAGGAACCGATATTTTAATCATATTCCCAAAAACTGTCGTTTCTACTTCACATACCCTTTTTCCCACCGATTTTACTGTTCCTTCTAAACCCATACTCCCGAATTTACCACCAATAATACGAACTATATCCCCTTCCTTTGGAAGTTTCTTTTCAAATTTTTTTAAATATTCAGTTAATTCTCCATATTCTTTGAGAAATCTTATATAATCATCAGTTTCTTTAATCCAAAGAGAAGGAAGGAGATGTCTTGGTATTATCTTTTTAGGGTCTTCTCTGGTAAGAATATAATCTTTCATTTTTGTTTCACGAAACTCTATCCCTGTCTGTATAAACATCTTCTTAATCTTTTGTATCTTGGGAATAGAACCATAGATTAAAAACATAGAATTCCTTTACAGAGTGAACTACCCCTCCCTTACGGAAGGGGCTTCTTGGTTCAATGAGAACTGCAACCAGTCCTCTCCCCAAGCGTTGATTCGGACAGTCCCTGCCCTATTCAGTATATTTATCGCAGAATTGTAATCTCTATCAATGACGAGACCACAGAACGAACAGCGGTGTATCCTTACAGCAAGGGTCTTTGGAACATGATTACCACAGCGACTGCAAATAATACTTGTATGATGGGGAGTAACTCTTACTACCGACACACCAGCCTCCTCCGCTTTGTATGTCAGATAGTTAAGGAATTGTCCCCACCCTGCATCAGAGATATGTTTAGCAAGATAGTGGTTTTTAACCATTCCCTTTATATTCAGGTCTTCTACTACAATAAGACCATAGGTATCAACAAGTTTATGAGATAACTTGTGATGGAAATCAGAGCGTTGATTACGAACCTTGCAATGAAGTTTAGCAAGAGCTTTTTTAGCCTTCTTTCTATTACTGGAACCCCTCTTTTTTCTGGAAAGTTGTCTCTGCTTCCTGATAAGTCTCTGTTCTGATTTTACAAGATACTTAGGATTTTCAATCTTTGTTCCATCAGATAGGGTTGCAAAGGAATCTACACCTACATCTATACCTATCGTTTTACAGGATACAGGTCTTTTTACAGGCTCATACTCAACAGAAAAGCAGGCATACCATTTGTCATTTTCTTTCTTAACAATGCAGGTTTTCACTTTCCCCTGCATATCCCTGTGCATCTTGATTTTGATAGTGCCTATCTTGGAGAGCTTTAACCCTTTCTCTGTAATCTTGAAGGCAGGTTCTTGAGGATATGTGATAGAGTCATATCTACCCTCTCCCTTGAATCGTGGATAACCAACTTTTTCACCTCTCTTAACTCTTCTAAAAAAACCCTGAAAAGCTTTGTCTACCCTGAATAGAACATCCTGTAGAACTTGAGAGTGAATGTCATTGAGAAATGCAAACTTCTCCTTACTCTCTTTTAACATAACCTGTTGTTCTATTCTGTTAAGCCCCCTACCTGTCTGTTCGTAGTGGTTCTTTCTATCAAGTAAACAAGAGTTATATAACATACGACATATATCCAGAGTCCATTGAAGTTTCTCAACCTGCTTTTTTGTAGGGTAAAGTCTGTATTTATAGGTTTTAACTTTCAACATACCTTATCAAATATAGTAGAACTGAAAGTTATAAATAGAACACCTTCCTTATCCAACATATATTTCATAGGAAAACTCTAACATAAAACAAAAAAAGTCAAATCCTCCTGCCTTTCATCCCCTCCCTCACGGAAGGGGACTTCTCGGCAGATGAGTTAAAATGATATTTATATATTAAATAGAGAAAGATGTAGTTTTTTAGAAAGGTATTTTTTAACTAAAGCATTAAAAACTCATTTATGCAATAACCGAGTTCCAAAAATCTAATGTGCATTGCTTGCTGAGAAACTCGAAAAAATTTGCAGTATTCTTTTATGCTTCTCCAGCCTGAATTATAACAATTACGTATAACTATATCTGGCATCAGAAGTTTTGCTGCGAATATATTTGCTCTTCTTTCTTGTATATCATTTGTTCTTTCAATATCAAAACACAATCTGAATGCTGTTTCTTTATCAAAGAAGTAATGAAAGAATTCATGTGCTACTGTAAATCTTCTGTGATAATATGGTTTATCTTTATTTATCACTATACATCTGTTTCCCAATATGTCTAATACGCATCCACTTACTTTTTCAGGTAAACTGTTTGAAAATATTTTTATTCTATAAAATTCTGTAATTAATCTAAGATTTGGAGGCATTCCTGCTATTTCATAAAAATCATTTATTAACTTCTCAGACTCCTTTTGAATCATCATTATCTTTTTCTCCTTCTTTTAAAACCATATTGATAATATTTTCAAAAACATCTATCATTTTATCAATATCTTTTTCTGATAGAGATGTCAGTTTCCTAAAAAAAGCTATCCTTTTATTTTCATTTTTATAAAAAGACATCAGATTTTTTATGTTTTCTGGCATGTAATCAGCAAGAAGAATATAATCTTCTACAGGTTGTTGAAGGGCAAGAGCTAATGAGATTACACTTTGTCTATTTATTGACATTTTTCCTTCAAGAATTAAATCCATCTCTTCTTTACTCATTTTTGTCTTATTATAAATATCGTCCAATAAGGGAAAATTCTTTAGATCATTTTTCAACCTTTCTATAAATACCAAAGACATACCTGCTTCCATAGTATAGTATTTTTCTTTCTCAGTAAAAAAATCTTTTAGCTCTGGATTAATATGTTTTGCCCGTTCAATGAACAGCTTACGTTTTATAACTTCTCTTTCTTTTTCGGAAACAGGTATTAAAGAAACGATTCTTTCAATAAGTTCTGTAGATGGAACTGCAATCTTTCCTCCTGTTTGAGGATACTTTTCCAGGATGGTAATATATGACTGTGAAACTCCGAGTTTTTTAGCAAAATCAGTTGTTGTGAGTTTCAAATCTTGTCTAATTTTTTTTATTTCTTCATATATACTCATATAAATATCTCAAATAACAATTCAATATTTTATCAATCTATAATATTAGCTCCATTAATAATTAATAAACGATTAGTAAAAGAATTGTCAATTGAAAAATGAAAAAAAATATAACTTGTTAGTAATTTTTTTCTTGACAAATATTACTAAATAGTATAGTATAATATATAACAACTATGATGAAAGAGAAGGAGAAAATATATGAAGAAAAAAGAGATAATTCAAATCCTGCCAAAGGAACTCCAGCCTTTTGTCTTGAAACTGGTTGAGAAAGTTAAGATGTATAATTTGTGTTATGAAACAGAAGACTATTTGTTGGAAGCATGTAAAGTGTATCTTGAAAAAAAAGAAGAATATATCAAAGGAAGAATGAAAAGTAGCACATTCTTCTACTGGCATATTCAGACCGCCCTCTATCAGATGGCCGATACGGGGGAGATCACATTCGACATATTCAAAGATGATACCTACATGTATTCATTAGACAATAAAGAATTCAGAAAACAGAAAAAAACCCTTGAAAAAAAGGGATATACATGGAAATCACGTCTTCTCAGAGAAAGTCTATATTTTGATGAAGACGGTGAAGAAAGGAGGAAAGAAATTGGAACAGAAACCTTTGACGAATGTATCAATGAATAAACATATTAAAACTGATGAAAAAGAACTTTGGATTACTCCATATGAGCTTGGACAAACATTGAAAATACCAAAAAAAACAATTATAGATAAAATTAAAAAAGGATTAATACCTGCTGAAAACGTAAATAATAACAAAAAAACAAAATATAGAATATCTGTTACAAACGAGCTTAAAAATAAAGTTTTACAATATAGGGAAAATAAGAAGAAAGAAAAAGAACTTTTAAAATTAGAAAATAAAAAAATAAATGTCACCCTAAAGATAGATAGAAAAACAATTTTAGATTATTCATTACATAAAATTCTCGCTTTTATGGATGCAGAACAAAAAGAAATCGAGTTCAATGTAGAATTGCCAAGAACAAAAATATTAAGTTTGTTTAAAAAAAATTTAATTTGAGGTAACGAAAAAAAAAATACTTACTATGGTAAGTAAAAAAAAAATAGTTACGGTAACGAAAAAAAAAATACTTACTATGGTAAGTAAAAAAAAAATAGTTACGGTAACGAAAAAAAAAATACTTACTATGGTAAGTAAAAAAAAAATAGTTACCTATTTTAACAGAGGGAATAAAAAATGAATACATTAATAAATAGAATAGATGATGAATATATAGATAATTTAAGTAAAGAAATTTCAGAAAAATTATTTAAATTAAAAATTAAAACTGCAATATGTACGAGTGTTTATGAATTATCAAAAGTAACAAAAATACCAGAAAAAACTATACATTATAAACTTAAAAAAGGATTTTTTACTTCTGAAATTGTTTCATTTGAAAAAGTTTCAAATGACAAAAGGACAAAATACAAAATATTTGTTAATGGTAATCTTAAAGATAAAATTTTACAATACAGAGAAAATAAAAAGAAACAAAGAGAACTAAAAAAAATAGAAAACAAAAAAATTACTATTTCTCTCATAATAGATAAAAAAACCATCTTGGAAAATTCATTATATGAGCTTTTAGCTTATATGAATATAGAACAAGATAAATTTGAATTCAAAACAAAATTACCTAAAACAAAAATATTAAATTTATTTAAACAAAACTTACCTTAAGGAGGTTTTATGAAAGGTTTAGTTTATTTACCAATTGAAAAAGTAAAAATCAAAGAAAACAAATTTGACAATCTTAATCCACATTTATTTAGCAAACTGGTTAATAGTATCAAAAAAAATGGTATATTGGAACCTTTACATGTCAAAGAAACAAATGACAATGGATATATCCTTCTACAAGGACATCAAAGATACAATGCTGCTCTTCACTTACAAATTAAAGAATTACCTTGTATAGTCATTAATGAAGATGAAAAAGGTCTTGCAGCAGAATATGATGTCAATCTATATCGTAGACATCTCAAAGATGAAGAAATCGAAAAATATGAAAAATTAAGAGATTCTTTAAAACCTAAATATAAATTAATACCCGAATTCAAAATCCTTGAAGATACTCTTTCTCCAGAATATCTAAAAGCTCTGGCTTCTCTACCAGTTTCTGTTCAACAGAATATATATAAAGCAATACCAGAAAAAACTGTTGAAGATACGAAAAAAATAACAAAGTTCGAGACACTTTTAAGAGAAAAAGAAACAGAAATAGAAAATTTAAAATCAGAAAAACAAAAATACGAAGACAAGATAAAAAATTTAGAAAAAGCATCCAAAGGGTTAGAAGAATTAAGAAAAACATCAAAAGAAGAATTTGAAAAAGCTCTTCAGATTAAAATAGAAGAAACAAAACAACTTTTACAAGCACAATGTGAAGGTGAAACATTAATTAAAAAAATAGATGAAGAAAAAGAAAAACTCAGAAAAGAATTAAAAGTTAAATATGAAGCAGAAATGGAAGATTTAAGACAAAAAATGGTTGAAATATCTCTTGCAAAACAGAACCTTGAGATTCAATTTGCACCATTAAATGATAAAATTAAAACCCTACAAAAGGAATTGGAAGATAATAAAAAGAAACTTGATGCAGCAAAAATAAACTTAGACATCACCAACGAACAACTTCAACGGTTAATAGAATTCCATAAAATTCCAGAACAAATTAAACTTCTTACAAGTGAGATCACACATGTAAAAAACAAGGCAAATACATTCATAGAATATTTGATTCGTATAGGAAATAATGTCTATGAAAAGAAAGAAGAAAATATTGAAGCCTTAAAAGAATTGGAAAAAGAACATAAAAAACTTAACGATGTTTTAACAGAAGTATCAAAAATTCTAAGATAAACAAAAAGTCCGACTGGATTACCTAACCTTCCTCTCCCCCCCGATTGGGTTAGATTTTATCCCGTCGGACTTTTTTTATATTAATTCTGCTGTTCAATCTCAAGAATGTATGTCTTCTCCTTCCCTCTTGTCTTCCCTACCCTAATCATTTCTTCAGTTATAAAACCGTCCTTAATTTTCTTCCTGTCGGGAAGAATAAATATCACGTAATCAGTTTCGCTTCCCTGGAACTTATGAACTGTAAGTACGTAGGCCAGATCAATATGTTCTTTCTTAACGATTACATCTCTTCCTATTTTTTCATTCACTATTGAACACCATACTCCATTTTTCTCTGATTCATAAATATCTGTTATTCTTCCAATAGTACCGTTTGTTACAACCAACTCTTTTTTGTCTCTATTTTTATAGATATTGCAATTGACAATTACTTTATCCCCTCTTTTTAACCCACATACAGAAGTAATTTCTGAATTAAGTTTCTTTTGTAGATATTCATTTAGAAACTTTGTTCCCAGGAGTCCACCGTGTATCGGTGTAATGATCTGAAAATTTTTATCTTTTAGTTTATCAATTAATTTGTTTAGCTCTATAAATATTTTTTTCTCTGTATCTCTCTTAATAACATCTATCGAATACTCATTAGAAAATCTCCAAGTTTTTTCAAGTTTTACAGAAGGTATTTTTTCTATTAAGAATTTAAATATATTTTCTCCTTCGATTGGAGGAAGCTGTTTAGGATCTCCACAGAAAATTACTTTAGGTGCTGCCCTGAGTATAGCATAAAGGGTTCTCCAATCAATCATAGATGCTTCATCCACAATCAAAACATCGCAATCAAGTTCTTTATTGAGAAATCCCTTTGGTCCATAACCGAGGAGAGCGTGAACAGTTATAGCACCTTTGCCAAGATTCTGTGCTGCCTTACCTGTTAGAGCAGACAGTATACATCTATCTCCAAGAATTTCTTTAATCTTTTTAAGAAGTGTTGTTTTCCCCGTTCCAGCCCCGCCTGTAAGAACAGTATATTTATATGAGAGGAGCTTTTTTATTTCATCAGACACTTCAATTCCTTTAAGAAAGGATGTGTCTAATGAACTATTACTATCTAAAATTTTTATACTTTTCTTTTTTAAGAAGTAAATCCAGGTTAGATAAATTCTCTCATCATCTATATAAGGTTTTTTCTGACCCCAAAAAATATCTTTTTTGTTAAGTGTTTTTATAATTTGCTCTTCATCAACATCCAATATAGATGAAAGCTCAAAAACAGCATCTTGAAAAAAGACTGATTCTTTTCCGTTTTTATATGCATTCTCAAGCAAAAAATAAAGATATGATTGAACTTTTTCTGTGAAATAAGTTGGAAGTTTAGTCCTGATAGACAATGCTTCTGCTGAATGAAAATCTATATATCCATATGTATATAGTAAAAAAGGATTTGACGTAAATCTGATTAATTTCGTTCTGTTTTTTTCAGATAATAGTTTCTTAACAACAGATTTTCTTCCCATGAGAAAAAGAAGAGAAAGTAAATTTTTTATGCTCGGAGTAAGTAAGGCAGGTAAACTTATTTCATTTTTTTCTGCGAACTTTTCAACTTTGGCAAATACTTTTTCAAGGCTTATTTCTTTTCTTGAAGCTCTCTCAACTACAAAAATATTATTCTTTTTTTCACCTTCGGCTTCTATAGAAGTTGCTTTTATCGTATGAAAACTATGGTCTTTGTTGTATAACCATTTTTTTGCATTTAACCTTATTTTCTTTCCTTTTTCTTCAACAACAACTCCCTGAACCATATTTTCTCCTATATATTTGTAAATAAAAATTCTACATCACTAATGGATTTTGCCAATATATAAATACCGCCCGCATTTCTGATTCTGCTTTCAAAAATTTTCTGTTCTTCAGTCTGTTTCCCTTTTGCAGATTTTACCTCTATAAATGCTGTGCTACCATTTTTAACAGCAATTATATCGCAAAGCCCTTTGTGTCCATAAACAGATGGCGGGACTCTAAATACAAACCAGCCATAAAATTGCAAAGCATACATTATTTGTTTCATAATTGATTTTTCTGTTTCTTTTTTTATCTTATTCATCTGTTTTATCTCCTTTGTGTATTCTTGTTCTTTTTTCTTTTATGCTTCCACCTCTGGAAATAACAAATGAATGTAAAAATCTTATAGATTCTAATCCTTTGATTTTGCTTTTAATGTTAAATATGACAATAATTGTTTCGTTTTCTTTTTTTATTTTATATGGTTTTTCTTTAAATGTATCTTCAAGTTTTTTAATGGTTTCTTCTTGAGACAGGGAAATATCGTTTTTTTTCATATTTGTTTTTCCTTTTTTCTAAAATCCTTTACTTACATATTAATCAACATAAAACGTTAAAGAACATTAATATACAAATAGAAGAAACATAAAAATTGATTTTTCTGAGGAGTTGGTTATGGAATTTTTAAGACCGAAAGATATAATGAAAAAAATGAAAATAAGCCGTACTTTACTATATTCTTATATAAAAAAAGGTATTTTTCCAAAACCTATTAAAATGGGATCTACAATCTCTGTCTGGCTAAACACAGAGATTGAAAGTATTATGATTGCTATGTATAAACAAGAAGACGAAGATAACTTGAGAAAATTAGTTAAGGAGATTGAGCTTTCAAGAGGGAAGGCTTTCAACAATTAAATTTGATAATTTGTCAAGGTAATCAGCCCATTCCTGCATCATTTTGGTTCTTTCTTCAATAAATTTTGTTCTGTTGTATGCCTCTCCGAGTCTATCGGGAACTGCATGTGCAAGTTGAAGTTCTATTACGTCAGGAGAATATCCGAGTTTTTCGTGAAGAATAGTCCTCGCCATTGCCCTGAATCCATGTGCTGTTATATCTTTTTTTGTATCATATCCCATTCTTCTCAATGCTGCATTTATAGTTGTCTCTGAAATAGGTCTATTGTTATCTTTCACGGACGGAAAGATATATTTGTTATGTGAAATAGTGAATGGTTTTATCTCTTCAAGAACCTGAAGAGCCTGTTTTGAAAGAGGAACAAGATGTTCTCTTTTCATTTTCATCTTTTCTGCTGGTATCTTCCATAGTTTTTCTTTGAAATCAATCTCTTTCCATTCTGCGTTTCTTAATTCTCCAGGCCTCACAAAAGTAAGAGATAGAAATTTTAATGCACATCTCACAACTATAAATTCATATCCACTTATCGCTCTTATAAGAGCACCTATTTCTCCAGGGTCTATCAACGTAGGATAATGATTAGGTTTTCTTACTGCAAGTACACCCCTGCCTAACGATGCTGCTGGATTCATCACTACTACTCCTTTAACAATAGCATATTGAAATATCATACTTAGTATTTGTTTTAATCTTTTTGAAAGTTCAATATATCCTTTATCTTGAACTGTAATGAGCATGTTGAAAATTTGTGGCGGGGTTATTTCGGATATTTTTTTTGCTCCCAGAGTAGGTTCTATATAATTTTTTATTCTTTCTTTAACCGTTTTTGCATGTCTTTCTGTCCACAACTGTTTTTTTGTTTCAAACCATTCCCAAGCAACTTTTTTAAGTAAAGGACTATCTTTCTCTTTTTTCTTTTCGGAAATATCTACCCCTTCACCTAAAAGTTTTTTCATTTCTTCTCTTTTATCTCTCGCTTCTTTTATACTTACAGAAGGATATGTTCCAAAACTTACAGTCTTCCTTTTTCCCCCAAAAGTATAGTCAAATCTCCACCATTTCCCCCCTGATGGCATTACTATTATGTATAAACCTCTCTCGTCATAAATTTTATATGGTTTTTCTTTTGGTCTTGCATTTTTCACTTTAACATCTGTTAATGCCATATCAATTCTCCTTTGACTTTTTTATTTTAAAAATTTTTTACGGTAACTCTAATGCCCATTTGCAAGTAAAAATTGTTGACCTACCGTGAAATCTACCGTAAAAATGTTGTGGCTGTCAATAAAAAACAATGAACAATATAGAACAATGAATTTTAAAAAAATAAATTATATTAAGGAGTTGAATGACAATATAGGATAACAAAAAACTGTTAAAAACTATGTAGTGGCGGAGAGAGAGGGATTT
>Ga0067045_1027716_pt1 | contig 67642 bp, 59 predicted proteins | sample TerdegcTABiofilm_FD_59184 | JGI IMG/M metagenome (GOLD analysis project Ga0067045, IMG submission 59184) | Combined Assembly of (Gp0054472, Gp0054536) Wastewater bioreactor microbial communities from Singapore -Terephthalate degrading...
ATAGTCCGCTGATTTTCGCTGACTACGTAACGCTGATTGACTCTGATCTCTAAAAAAGATAAAATCAGATAACAATATATTATAAATAAAGAGTTTTCTGGTTGTTAATTTTATAAAAATGCAACGTTAGAAATTAAATCTCTAATATTGCATTTTTCACAAATGTATCAGTGATAACCTGCGTTACGTAGTCAGCGAAAATCAGCGGACTATAAATCTTCCAATAATGAACAAGTTCTCTATTCTTTTAAAAAATCAGAGCCAATCAGCGTTACGCAGTCAGCGAAAATCAGCGGGCTATTCCTTTTTTTGCAGATTTAATCTTCAATCCTAGTTCCTGTTTAGATTTACTCATATAATAGCCTCTCTCATTTTCGTAATGTTCCCCATGTAGTTGCAAGTTTTTCTTTTATGTCAATTGCAAGTATGTATTTTTTTATACCGTCATTAAAAATCCCTTTTATGTCATCTTCTGTTAACCCAACATTGAAGAGGCAAACTTCATCTATTACGCCTTTAACACCTCCGCCACCAGCGGGTGGTTGACCACCTATCATAAACGGGGCTTCACAAGTCAATGGTTTGCTAGTTATTGCGGATTGACCGCTTGGATTTCCATCAACAAATAGTCTAAGGTTTTTCATATCATAAGTCGCTGCGACATGATGCCATTTTCCATCAACGACTACAGCTTGGCTCTGAAGCTGTTGATCCGCTGGCGAGGTTATTCCGGCATTAACTTTATCTGGAAGTAGCCACATTGAGTAATTTCTGTTTGGCCAATTCTCTTTTCCCATAACCATCTGATATGGATTGACGACCTGTGGAACATTAAGCCAACACATCATACTGAAGGTCTGAAGATTCAATTCTTCTTTATGTGGAACTGATACATTTCCACCAGCGAACTCTATAGCTTTTCCATTCTTGCCATTGACCCAATTTACTTTGCCAAATATTTCACCATCGTTGCCCTTTCCTGATGAATCTTTCACAACAACGCCATTTCCTTCGTCCATCATCCATATACCAAGTATAGATTTTTCGTCTATCCTTGCAAAAACGGTTAAAGATGACATAAATGCTATTAAGAAAATAAAGATAAATAGTCTTTTCATTTTACGCCTCCATATAAAATGCCTATTCTTAATAAAAAAGATTTTTCGCTTTGCTCAAAATAACAGCAAAGTGTCACCCTGAACGTAGTGAAGGGTCTTCTTGGATTAATACAAAAAATATAATTTCCTATACAATAAAAAAACCATCTAGTTTTTAGAATAACAAAATAAGACTTTTATGTCAAATCATTAGTTATTCAAGCTATGGAGCGGGGCAGGGATACGTCCTCCGAACTTTATAAATTTTTTACTCATATTATTATTGCGGATAGGCATCACATTTGCCTCACCGAATAACCCACCAAAAACTACTTTGTCTCCTGCATTCATATTCGGTGCAGGTATTAGCCTAACAGCAGTTGTTTTGTTATTGATAACGCCTATTGCCATTTCATCTGCGATTATTGCTGAAATCGTATACGTATCCGTATCACCCGGTATAACTATCATATCCAATCCTACTGAGCATACGCTTGTCATTGCTTCCAGCTTCTCAAGGGTAAGTGTGCCTTTCATAACAGCATTACTCATTGCAATATCTTCGCTGACTGGTATAAACGCCCCGCTAAGACCGCCTACTGATGATGATGCAAATAAACCGCCCTTCTTTACCGCATCGTTTAGCATTGCAAGTGCAGCGGTTGTTCCGGGTGCGCCAACTGAATCTAATCCCAATGTTTCTAGTATCTCGCCGACAGAATCCCCAACCTTTGGCGTTGGTGCAAGCGATAGATCAACTATTCCAAAAGATACGCCTAGCTTTTCTGCAATTTCTCTGCCGATAAGTTCACCGACCCTTGTGACCTTAAAACTCGTCTTTTTAATAACTTCTGCAAGCCCACCTAGATCAATATCGGGATCGTTTTTGATAGCATCTTCAACTGCACTTTTAACAACTCCCGGACCCGAAACACCAACATTAATTACACAATCAGGTTCACCGACACCCATATATGCGCCAGCCATAAACGGATTATCTTCGGGAATATTGGCAAATACAACGAGTTTTGCACATGCAAAGCCATGCCTCTCTTTTGATTGTAAGGCAGATTCCTTAATTATCTTGCCCAATTGCATTACAGCTTCCATATTGATTCCAGCTTTTGTAGAAGCAACGTTTATTGATGAGCATACTCTTTCAGTTTTTGATAAGACAACTGGTAATGATTCTAATAGCTTCTGATCACCTTGTTTGATACCCTTGTGAACAAGCGCAGAATATCCACCAACAAGGTCAATATTGATCTCTTTGCATGTCTTATCAAGCATTTCTGCGATCTCGATCATCTGATCTATGCTTGATTGAGCGCAAACAAGGGCAATAGGGCTAATCGCAAGTCTTTTATTTACCACAGGTATCCCATATTTTTGTTCAAGTTTCTTACACGAAGAAACCAGATTGGATGCTTTTTTTAGTATTTTTTCCCTTATTTTCCCTTTTATGTCATCTGACCCTGTGCATTCCCAAAGGCTAATTCCCATTGTTACAGCACGCAAATCCAGATTCTCAAGATGAATCATTTTTATCGTTTCTAATATCTCTTGAAATTTCGGCATAATCTCCCCCCTATACCTCGTGCATTGCCCGAAAAATGTCATGACTCTGAACCCTTATATCTATAGATAGCCTATTAGCACAATCATCCAAAGCCCTGTTTAGCTCTAGCATATCAAACTCATCTTCTACTTCCACACGTGCAACAACTGCATATTGAGGAGTATTTCGTATAACAAATGGTTTGGCAGATAACTCAATAATATTAATATTCATATTTGCAAGCACTTCTGAAACACCAGCAACGATACCGATCTTGTCAAAACCAATAACTGTGATAATAACAATATCTTTGGGCTTTTGTGGTGCAGAATCAACAATAGTTGCAGGTCTTAATGAATGATTAACACCCATTTCCAGACATTTTTTCTTTAGGCTTTCGTCTAATTCTTTAATACTTATATCTTCTGTTGGTTGGAGTAATAATATCATTGCAAATTCATCGCTTAAGACTGTCTGGTTTAATTCTTGAATATTACATCCATATCTATAAAGCGTATTTGCTATACCCGCAACTATCCCTGGATGATCTTTTCCAACTACAGTTAATATAAAACGTTCCTGAGTCATAAATCAGTCTTCCTCCTCAGCAAACTTAATTATTGCCTTAACTATATCACTTCCACCTTTTGACAATTCCTCAAAGGCATTTGGTATTTCGTTAAATTTATAGTAATGACTGACTATGGAATTTAGATTGACCAAACCTGAGTTTACAAGCTCGATGGCAATGGGAAAATTTTTGCAGTTCGTTGATAAGCCTATCAAACTTATTTCGTTTGCTATAATTTTCATCAATGGTAACTGATCCATATCGTTCCCTGTCCATTCCATCATAACAATTTTGCCACTTTTGCATACCAGATCAATCGCCTTTGTAAGATTTTGTAGCTCCCCCGAACATTCAAATATATACTTAACTCCTTTATCTTTTGTTATAGCCATTATTAGCTCTTGGGCATCATTTGACAATGGGCTTATGACATAATCAGCCCCTAAATCTGCGGAAAGATGTAACCTTTCAGAATCTTCATCCAAGACTATTACCGAAATACCTGCACGTTTGGCGACCTGCAAAGTGAGTAATCCGTTATAACCAGCGCCGAAAATAACCATCAAGTCGCCGATGGAAATATCAGCTTGTTTGATGGCATGGATGGAGGTTGCCAATGGCGATATTAGGACAGCTTCATCAGAAGACATGTTTTCGTATTTCCGATGAGTTAAAGTAGATTTTATCGCTAGATATTCAGCAAATACACCGTTTTTATGCAAACCGAGAATTACATTATTTCGGCAGAGGCTTGTATTTCCTGATAAGCAGGATTCACACTTCTCGCATGATAACAATGGTTCACCAATTACTTCGTCACCAATCTCCAGGTTTTCTACTTTTTTCCCAACACCAACAACTTCACCATAAAATTCACTACCCAATATAATCGGATATTTAACATCCGAATATCTCCCCGTATATGCTAAAATGTCTAAGTGTGATATACCCGCAGATTTTACCTTTACAAGAACTTCGTCCTGTTTAAACTTCGGTTCTTCTGTCTCTTTTATTACTATCCTTTTTGTTTCTTCACAAACAGCAATTTTCATTAGATTTATCTCTCCCGTAAGTTACATATTCATTAGAATTTTGATAGCATTATCTTTATGTTCTGTTACAAATTCAAATGCCTTTTGAATATCATCAATAGACAAAATATGTGATATAAGAATTGATGAATCAACTTTATCGTTAGCAATTAACTCAACAGCGATTGGAAATTCCGCTTGAACATCTGGACCCAATGAGCCTATTAGTTTTATTTCTCTGTTGAAAAAATCTGGAAAATCAAATTCATAAATTGATTTTCTTGGAACACCAAAAGCTAATACAACCCCGCTTCTCTTAACAAGTCTGAAACAATCATTTATAGTCGAGTCTTTGCCAACCGCCTCTATTGCTAGATCAGCCATTAAACCGTCTGTTATTTTATATACCATATCAGATATGTTAGATTCCAAGCGATTTATAATATGCGTTGCCCCGATTTTCTGACTAGCATCAAGCCTATAATTTACAAGATCAATACCAATTATAATCTCTGCATTCATGAGTTTCATCATTGCAGTAAAAAGCAACCCAATAGAGCCTTGACCAACAATTACAATATTTTTTTCTGATAGATTCCATTTATCTCTTTCTAGTGAATATCTATCTTTTTCAGCATCGGGCAATATAGATTGAAATAGCTTTCTGCAAGCATGTATAACTGTTCCCAAAGGTTGCGCAATAACAAATTTATTATCAAGGTATGGAATACTAACAGTTCTACTTGGATGTGAAACAAAGTATTCAGCAAATCCTCGATCTCCATTTGGTATTGATAGAACATAATCACCCTCTTTGAAGGCTTTGTTCCTTGTCTCTACAACGATCCCTATACATTCATGTCCGGGGAACCCTAAAGGAAGTGGATATTGCAATGGCCGTTCATTAAGGAAATATGGAGTATCGCTTCCGCATATCGAAATTGTATGGCTTTTTATTAGTATTTGTCCTTCTTCTATTTCTGGTTTTGGTGTTTCTGTTATCTCAATACATAAAGGTTTTGTTATTACAGCGCATCTCATTAATTTTTTACTCCAATCTTAAGTTAAAAAATGAAGTGTTATCAGCTTAAAAATGATTATGTCAAAAATAAACAGAAATTGCAAGCATTTCTTATCTTTAATCATTAGTATTTTGCCTGCAATATTTCTAATAGCCAACTAAATTAATCATATCATTCTTGACTTAGCAAAGATTACATAGTATTATTTAATTATCATGCTACATAAAATTCAAAAATGGAAATCCACAAATATCGGGGGTATATGATGAAAAATTTCCTTTCTTCAAGAACTGGAACTTATGATGTTTTACAAAAACTTGGATTCGCAGGTGTTGAGATAGGTCCACCATCACCGAATGATTATGAAAAAGTAAAGGCAGAACTCTCCAAATATAACCTTAAAGCATTAAGCATAAGTGGCGGAATAGACCTTGTTGCAGAAGATGGCGTGGAAAAATTTGATGTTCTAATTCATGCTGCAGTTGGGATGGATGCAAAACTCATATTTGCCAGCGCACATGCAAGCGATGATATTCCAAGAGAAATTACCTATGAACGCCTTAGAAAAGCAGGAGATATGGCAAAAAAAGCAGGTGTTACAATTTGCCTAGAAACACACCCAATCTTATGCCATAATGCAAAGGAAATGTTAAAAACTATGCAAGGCGTTAATCATGAAAATGTGAGGATCAACTTTGACACTGCAAATATATATTATTACAATGAAAATATTGATACAGTTGTCGAATTAAAACAAGTCGCTAAATATGTAAAAAGTGTGCATCTAAAAGATACAGATGGCAAACCGAAATCATTTGATTTTCCACCTTTGGGCGATGGGGTTGTAAATTTTCCGGAAGTTTTTAAAATTTTAAATGAAGTAGGTTTTTACGGACCATTTACATTCGAGCTTGAGGCAACAGGTGCAGATGATATGCCAAAAGCACTTGAAAAATCAGTGAATTATCTAAAAAGAACTGGTTGTATTGATTAAGGCTTTGTGCTACCCTTTAATATATTACTTTTAATGATCAACCAGAATAGCCTTATAGATATTTTTGAAACCAAAGATAAATACAAATAGAAAAATAAGCATATAAGCTAATCAACCTATATGTCCATAAACTTAAAAATCTGTATTTATCTGTGGTTATATTTGAGGAATTTGTTGTTATATTTATGATGTCCTACTAAAATGGGAATTTGAGGGGAATAAATGACAGGAAAACAAAAAATTGAATCGGCACTATCGCCTGATGGAACAAAGGAAATCCCAGCAGTTATATGCTATGAAGGAATATATATACGTGATCACTGGGACGAATTGACATCTTGCCCCTGGTGGTATCAATATGCAACAGATATTGAAAGCCAAATGCAGTGGAGACGAGATGTCATAAACAAAACTGGTCAAGATTGGTTTTATCTGCCATTTTTTAATTCCATAGATCAACGCATGAATGTTTATATAGCTGTTGCAGAGGACGGAGTATACCGTTATAACAATAAGACAGGTGAAAAGTATAAGTTGGAAAAGCCTCAAATTGCTGGCTGGTCAACATCTGGCGAAGTCCATTCATATCATCCAAATCGTCTTATTGAAACGATAGAAGAAATAGATAATTTGATATATGTTTCTAAGGATTTCGATCCAAGATTTAGCGTAGCAAATGGTAGAGATGACCTTGCTAAACAGCTTTTAAGCGAATTTGGCAACGAGCTTTACCCGATCTGTCATGTTTCATCGCCACTTTGGCAAACATATAGTATATGGGGCTTTGAGGGTATGATGATAATGATTGCTAATAAGCCTGACCTTGTCAAATATGCTTGCGAAAGGCTACTTATTCAGCAAATACAAAGTGTCCAACAATATGCCCTGTTGGGTGCTTCGGGAATTTGGATAGAGGAGTGTATGACTGATATGATCAGCTCAAAAGCCTTTGCAGAACTCAATGTCCCATTCCTTCAAAGGCTTGTTGAAGAGATACGCAAGGCAGGCATGAAAAGCATATATTACTATTGCGGAGACCCTTACGGTAAATGGGATCATATCTTTTCCATCGGTGCTGATGCAATTTCGCTTGAAGAAAGCAAAAAAGGCTTTATTATCGATATTGAGGATGTCGTTAATAGGGCTAAAGGAAAGTGCACTGTTTTGGGGAATCTTGACGCAATAAATCTAATGCCAAACTGCGAAGAAGAGGTTTTAGAAAGAGAAATAAAAAGACAGATAAACGCAGGAAAGAAAAATAATAACAGGTTCATTATGAGTATAGGTAGCCCTGTAACTCCGGAAACCTCGGTAAAACGTGTTAAGCTATACTGTGATTTAGTTCATAAATACGGTATTTAGCTCTCGATAAAATGGAGATCAATATGCAGAAAATAATTCTTAGGCGAAGTGGGTTACAAGTTTCAAGACTTGGTATTGGAACGGGAACTCATGGTTGGAATGGTAGCTCTGAGCAAACTCGAATCGGATTTAGTCAGCTTGTTGATCTTCTGAGGCTTGCATATGATCAAGGAATAACCTTCTGGGATACCGCAGAAGCCTATGGAAGTCATAAATATATCGCAGAGGCAATAAAAGGCATAGATAGGTCATCTGTTACTATTATGACTAAAACTTTCTCAAAACAATCCGACCAAGTTCGCATAGGCATCCAAAATTACTTAAAAGAGCTAAGAACAGATTATATTGACATACTTTTGATGCACTGTATAACACAAAAGGATTGGCTAATAGCTTATGCAGATGTAATTGATACGCTTAAACATGCAAAAGAAAAAGGCATGGTTAAAGCGATCGGTATGTCATGCCACGATTTTGAAGCATTAAAAACAGTTGCTTCTGCCGACTGGATTGATGTTGTATTTGCACGCATAAATTATGATGGGATACACATGGACGCAAAGCCAGATGACATTGTCCCTGAACTTGAGAAGATATATGAAGCTGGCAAGGATGTTATCGGAATGAAGATAATCGGTCAAGGGCAACTAAACAGCAACACAGAAAAAGCATTTGAGTATGCTTTGGCGTTAAATTGCATTGATTCAATAATTGTTGGCATGTCAAATGAGTCCCAAATAATACAAAATGTCGCCTTTGTAAATAAGTATTTCGCCAAATAAAAATGAGATGGGTTTATTCATTTATTGTAATCTTTATAACCATTTATTTCGCCAATTTATGTTATTCTAATACTCAATCAGGCGAGTTAGCTTTTATTATAGCCAACAATCCTATAAAAAATGATATAAAAGAGCAAGTAATTCCATCTGAGCATTTTGGTTATTATAACATATTTACTAGCTTAATAAGATTATATCAATCATTTATCTCAACACAAGATAGACCTGTCTGCAATTTTATCCCTTCATGTTCACAATTTGGCATAGATTCAATAAGGGAGTTTGGTGTTATAAAGGGTATCATGCTAACATCAGATAGGCTTCAACGGTGTAATGGTATGTCTGTTCCATATTACAAACTTGATTATAGATCAGGCAAGTTTATTGATCCCGTCCAAAATTATACAAATCTTACAACGAAGCAAATCCAGAAATGAAATTATATCTTATTGCCAGTAGCTTACTATTATTTGCATCAAATATATTGATGGCAAATGATGATTATTATAGCCTTGAAAATATTTATAGGTTTGCTGAATATTTGTATCAAGAAAAAGATTACACTAGGTCGGCAAAAGAATATGAGCGCTATATTTCAGCTACCCAAGATAAAAATGATATTGCATTATATAAACTCGGTCTTTGCTATCGCAATATTAAAGATACCCAAAAAGCTATAGATACATTTCAGGAACTGATAGATAAGTATGATACATTTAATTTTCCTGCATCATATCAGATAGGATATTCATATTTAATCGCCAATCAATATCAGGATTCAATTGATTATATCAATCAAATTCTTGGTGAAATACAAAATAACAACGAAAAATCAAAACTCTACATATTATTAGCTTATAATTATCTTAAAAAAAGACAATGGAATCAAGCTATCAAATCCCTAGATATGATTTCACAAACAGATGACGATCAAATAAACAGACTTGCATCTAATATTAGAGAACAATCATTAAAAGGCCTAAATCTTAAATATAAAAACAGAATTATTGCAAGCATTACGTCTGCTATTATTCCTGGGACAGGGAAAATTTATTGTAAGCAATATGGAAACGGGATATATTCGCTTGTTACAATAGTATCAACAGGTCTGATTGCATGGCAAGGATTTAACAGTGATGGTCTAAGTTCAATAAAAGGATGGATATTTGGGAGCCTTTGCGCGGTATTTTATGCAGGTAATATTTATGGTTCCGGTATCTCTGCACTCACATATAATCGTCTGATGGAAGATGAGATCTTAATAAGATTGCCATTACTACCAAGCGAATGGTAAATATTAAAGATTATAAATCCGATCTTTTTGAGATGGGCAAAAAATAAAAGAAAAAAAGAGAATAAAAGGGAAAAAAGAGGTATTTTAAGAGGGAAAAAAAGACGTTTCCAGAAAGCCTGAAAAATCGGATTAAGCAAGTAATAGCAACAAAAAATAAGGTTTTTGGAGGGGTTTATTTTCCTCTATTTTTGCATGGAAATTGTCCGCTGATTTTTTAAAGAATTTGTGAATCTTGCTATCAATTATATATATCGGGATAGATAAGAGATAATGTGAACTGAGATTTTGAAGATTTATAGCCCGCTGATTTTCGCTGACTGCGTAACGCTGATTAGCTCTGATTTTTAAGAGATGGAATAGAGTTTTAAAGATTAAAGCTTTGACACTGCAAAAAAAGGAATAGCCCGCTGATTTTCACTGACTACGTAACGCTGATTGGCTCTGATTTTTAAGAGATGGAAGAGAGTTCTAAAGATTAAAGCTTTGATATTGCAAAAGAGGAATAGCCCGCTGATTTTCGCTGACTACGTAGCACTGATTGGCTCTGATTTTTTAAAGAACTTTTGAACAATGCTATCAATTATATATATCGTGATAGATAAGAGATAATGTGAATTGAGATTTTGAAGATTTATAGCCCGCTGATTTGCGCTGACTGCGTAACGCTGATTGGCTCGGATTTTTTAAGATATGAAATAGAGTTTTAAAGATTAAAGCTTTGATATTGCAAAAAAGGAATAGCCCGCAGATCTTCGCTGACTGCGTAACGCTGATTAGCTCGGATTTTTAAGAGATGGAATAAGTTCTAAAGATTAAAGCTTTGACACTGTAAAAAAAGGAATAGCCCGCTGATTTTCGCTGACTACGTAACGCTGATTGGCTCTGATTTTTTAAAGAACTTGTGAACGATGCTATCAATTATATATATCGTGATAGGCAAGAGATAATGTGAACTGAGACTTTGAAGATTTATAGCCCGCTGATCTTCGCTGACTACGTAACGCTGATTAGCTCGGATTTTTTTAAAGAACTTGGAATGATGCTATCAATTATATATATCGTGATAGATGATGAATAACGTGAACTGAGATTTTTAGAATGATAAAATCTCTAAAGAGTGTATTGTTAATATACCCCTATGGAAAGGAAGATTTTAACGTCTATTATGTTATACCTGAAATGGAAATCGGTAATAGAAATTTAACCTTAAATCCATTGTGGGACCTTGTGTTTTTGTGATTTAGTATTACATCGAACTGATGTTAAATAATTCTTTTACTCATAACAAGTATTTTAATTCAATGAAATGTCTAAAAAGCACCAACTATCAAAAAATTATTGATTTTCCGATATTTCTCCCTGATGCAACAAGAGGTGTTATAAGAACCCTCGACAGCCAAGACCTTCGGGAATGTGGCGTTGAAGGAGTTGTTGTTAATGGATTTCATCTTACTACAAAGCCAGGGACAACTGTGTTAAAATCTTTCGGTGGGATCAAAAAATTCATGAATTGGCATGGTTTGGTTGTATCTGATTCAGGTGGATTTCAACTGCTATCACTTGTTTATGAAAACAAATCATTTGGAAAGATCAATGATGATGGGATAATTTTTTATAGAGATTCAAAAGGAAAGAAAAGCAAAAATATTTTTACACCAGAAAAATCAATACAGATGCAGTTCAATATTGGTGCAGATATTATGATATGCCTTGATGATTGCCCTTCTATGAAATCAACAAACGAGGAAAATTTCATAAGTGTTAAGCGAACAATAGAGTGGGCCAAAAGAGGGAAAAAGGAATTTTTAAGACAAATAGAAAGTAGAAAAATAGATGAAAAACCACTTCTTTTTGCAGTGCTTCACGGTGGAAATGACAAAAGCTTAAGAACATTATGTGCAGAAGAGATAATTCAAATTGGTTTCGATGGATATTGCTTTGGAGGATGGCCATTGGATAGTAATGGGAAATTTAACCTTGACATATTATTATGGACAGCTTCCCTTATGCCTGATAATTTTCCAAAATTTGCTCTTGGAGTTGGAAATCCAAAATCAATCGTTGATTGTGTAAAAATGGGATATAATATCTTTGATTGTGTCTTGCCAACACGTGATGCCCGTCATAAGAGGCTATATGTCTTTAATAAAAAACCAGAGGGGATGAAAATTTTTGATGAGAAAGATATTACAGATTTTTTATATATTACAGATGAGAAGTATATCAGAGATACAAAGCCAATAAGCGAATTTTGCGATTGTTATACTTGCAGAAACTATTCCAGAGGCTATCTTAATCATCTTTTTGAAATCGAGGACGCACTTGCATGGAGACTCGGAACGATACATAATCTACGAACCTATACAAAGCTAATTGAGATATTAAGGCTCTAATGTTGTGAATACTTAAGTTTAACAAGTTACAGATTGCTTGAATAAATGAAATTTTATTCATTGAAAATCGAATATATATATGAGATAATAAGCCTTGCTATTTCTTCTTTATTGTCTAGCATTTTTCTATATTTGGTAATTTTGAAATGCTATTATAATTTGATATTTTTCAAGATTTTAAATTGTGTAGAAATGCCACTTTGATAAAGTCTGATCTCATTCCTTCAAAAGCAAAGGTCCAATCCTTTATTATGATTTTTCTGGATACCAATTTTTGTTGAGATGACAAATGTGGAGCATTATTATTTTTCCGTGTTTTTTTAATTATTATGATGATCGGATTAAAAAGATTTTCAGAATTATCAGAATGTAAGATCATCTAAATTTTCCTTTGAGAAAAGGGACATAGGTGATCTATAGACCGCTGAAAAGATGAAATCAGATGACAGATTATTGAAAATAAATGTTTTCTTTGTAGCTATTTTTACATAAATTTGACATTAAAGGTTTTAGGTTTATATTGTCAATATAAAAAAGGAAGCTAAAATGATTAAACTTGGCATAATTTCTGCGGCTACCTATGGTGCAACATATAAAGATGAGAATATACCACGCACACCTGGGTCATTTCATGGCACTGCTTTTTCAACAACTTTTAATGGCTTTGATACAGTAAAATCAAGACAATGGCAATGGACTTTTGCTAGTGGAGAAAAACGTATTGAAGATGCCAAAATAATAAAAATATGGGATCCCCAAAAAGAATGGGCAGAACGTCTTTCAGAAACTTGCTTCATTCCTGAAGTTTGCGATACACCAGAGGAATGTGCTAATGACGTCGATGGCGTAATAATAGTAGATGATGGCTCTGGCAAACAAAGTGATTATGCAGAATATCCTTTGCGTAAAGGGGTACCAACTTTTTGTGATAAACCACTTGCAATGACTGCTAGTCGTGCAAAAGAACTGGCTAACCTGGTAAGGGAAACAGGAACACCATTTATGTCAGCAAGCTCATTGCGGTTTGTTCCAGATATTATCGCCTTAAGGAATGAAGTTGTAAATTTAGGTGATGTAAACATAGCAACAACGGTCTGTGGAAATGATCTAGTTTATTATGGTATTCACGCCCTTTCTATGTATTATGGCATCTTCGGTGGAGGGGCTATTTCGTGCTTAAATGTAGGCAAGTCTGGACGTAATATTGTTCGAGTGCGTTTTAAGAACGGATGCGATCTTGTATTGATAGTTGCAGAATCTGATTACATGAGCGCTGGTTATCAGATCAATATTTACGGAACAAAAGGTTGGAAATCTCTTATGCCAAATCTATCAGATCTATATTATTATCTGCTAGAACGCTTTATAAACATGATAAAAACTGGCGAAGAGCCGTTTTCAGTTGAAGAAGAAGTCGAAGTAATAGCAGTATTAGAAGCAGGAAAACGGTCGTTGGCAGAATGTCGTGAAGTTACAATCGCTGAGGTTATGTAATAGTATTGGTTGATTGAATAAGTTCTTTATTTTATAAACCTTTCGAAAATCCCCCAAATTTCCCTTTTTGAAAGGAAGATTTTGGGGATACCAGCTCGCGCTGGAATGCTATTTGGCGTTGCTTTATCGTTTTATTAAAATTCATATTGTCTGAACACTACCATAAAAAACAAAAGGGGGTAGAATAATGTCAGAGAGAATGGCAGAAATTAAAAGAACAACCAAAGAAACTAATATAGATATTGCAATAAACCTTGATGGCACAGGGTCATCAGAGATCAATACAGGGATAGGATTTTTTGATCACATGCTGACATTATTCTCTCGACATGGCTTTTTCGATCTAAAAATACATGCAAAAGGCGATCTTGATGTCGATCAACATCATACCGTCGAAGACATTGGAATATGTCTTGGCAAAGCCTTTATCAAGGCATGTGGGGATAAGGCTGGAATCAGGCGATATGGCAATGCGACAATTCCTATGAGTGATTCACTGGCAACCGTTATCGTTGATCTATGCGATCGACCATTTTTTGTGTTTAATGTATCTTTACCAAACCAAAAAGTTGGCGATTTCGATACAGAATTGGTAGAGGAATTTTTTCATGCCTTTGTCAATAATGCAGGGGCAACACTTCATATAAACGTTAACTATGGGAATAATACACATCATATAATAGAAGCCATATTCAAGGCTTTTGGTAGGGCATTGGATCAAGCAGTATCTTATGATGAAAGGATTAAAGGGGTTCTTTCAACTAAGGGAATACTTTAATTTGGGAGGATTTTGATGATAAGAATAAATGTAGATAAATTAGTAAAGACTTCGGTAGTTGGTGAAATATCGCCTCCACTAGCTTCGGGCTATAGAATAAATGTTGATGGTCAACCGATGGTTTTACCCGGTGTCGGTGGTATTACATATAACATACGTGTCGGAGATCCAATAGTTGGATGGGAAGCGGATCATGTCGAGCCTGCGGTTAGCACAAAAATTGATGGCGATAAAAATGCAGGATATAATACTCTGTCATGTGTAGGTAATGAGGCAATCGCTATCAGCGGAGATGCAAAGGGCGAAAAAGGTATTGTCACAGGGAAACATGGTGGTATCGAGCATGTCCTTATAGACTTTAAGCCAGAAATAATGGAGAAAATGGTCATAGGCGATAAAATTATGGTTAAAGCCTTTGGCGTTGGTCTAAAACTCCTTGATTTTCCATATATCAAAGTAATGAATATGTCCCCCGAATTATTTGAAAAGATGGGCATAGAGCAAAAAGACGACTCTCTTGTTGTTCCAGTTACTCATAAAGTTCCTGCCTGCATTATGGGATCGGGCATAGGTGGTAATAATGCACATACAGGCGATTATGATATACAGATGTTTGATAAAAACATCGTGAATGAATATGGACTTGATACACTCAGATTCGGTGATATTGTGGCGATCATGGACGCAGATAATTCCTATGGTCCCATATATCTCAAAGGTGCAATAACTATCGGAATCGTGGTTCATAGTAATTGTGTTACTGCTGGACACGGACCTGGTGTAACAAGGCTTCTAACATCAAAAAATGGGAAAATCATACCAAAAATTGATCAGAAAGCTAATATAGCTACTATTCTCGCACTAAGAGATGATATATAAAGAAATGGCACGCTGATTATTGTTGACTTCGTAACGGAGATTATCACTGATTTTTCAAATAAAGGAATTTAAGGCTATTACTTTTGCAAAGATGTAATGCAAAGTCTAAAAGTCTCGTTTCAAGATATAAAGGTGCTTTATATGTCCAATAATAAAATGGCAAGAAAATATCATGCAGTTGTTATCGCCTGCGGTGGAATATCAAATGCACATGCACACGGATATGTCGCCAATAATATCCCTATCATCGCTTGTGCAGATATACGCCAAGAGGCTGTTGATTCTTTTGGGGAAAGATATAATGTTCCAAAAGAAAAACGCTATCTTGACTATAATGAAATGCTTGATAAGGAACGTCCAGAGATAATAAGTGTCTGTTCTCATCATCATTTGCACTCATCCATGACGATTGATTCTGCAAAATATAAGCCATTAGCTATATTTTGCGAAAAGCCGATAGCTTTGAGTCTTGGTGAAGCGGATGCCATGATAGATGCCTGTAAACAAGTCGGAGCAATACTTGTTATCGGTCATCAAAGGCGTTTTAATGCTCAATATGTAGTTGCTTATGAGGCACTAAAAAACGGTGCAATCGGTGAATTGCAAATGGTAGAAGGGCATGGTCATCCGGGGTCAAGTCTTCTCGTTGATGGAACGCATACGATTGATCTGCTTCGCTGGTTCGCTGATGATAATCCCATCGAATGGGTCTTGGGTCAAATTGATGCTAGAGAAAGACATCATGGATGGGGTAGCCTTGTTGAAAATGCAACCATAAGCATATTCGGATTTGAAAACGGAATAAGAGGAATATTGACTCACGGTAGCGCAAACCTTATGAAAGATGGCAAAAAGCAATTTGATCCGCTCTGGAAAGGCGTTGAAGGAAGTAACTATCATCATATAATACTGCGAGGAACAAAAGGTCAGATCGAAATTGATGGGGATGCGCCTACGCAAGGAGTTCCATGGGTAAGATTAGTCAAAAATGGTGCGGTGGAGGAGTTGTCGTTGCCAGAGTTGCCATCAGCACATTCTGAGATAGTGCGTTTGATGATTGATAGTATTGAAACAGGATCACGTCATCTTCTTGATGCTTCCAGCGCTAGGGCAACTCTGGAAGTGATAATGGCGATATTTGAGTCGTCCAGAAGGCGATCAGTGATCCAGTTGCCATTAGAAATTAAAGAAAATCCTCTGTTTGAAATGATTGAACGAGGGGAAGCGTAATGTCAAGGTTAAGAGATGCGGATTGATTCAATTACTTGGAAAGAGAAATTCGTCAAAAAGATAGAGATAAAGCATCATGTCAGCGTCAAAGAAGTAGAAGAAATCATTTACGGCAAGAAAAAAGTATATCGTGCTTTAAAAGGAGATGTAGAAGGTGAAGATATATATTTAGCTTTGGATAAGACAAGTTCTGGACGCTATCTTTCTGTATTCTTTATATTGAAAAAGGATAAACATAGCGTTTTACCCATAAGCGCACGTGATATGGATAGTAAAGAAAGGAGGCGCTATGGAAATGGTTAGCAAGAAAGAGATTATTCCAAAACATTTCAAAGACGATGAAGAAGCAGGGGAATTTTGGGATAACCATTCTGCTGACGACTTCTGGGACGAAATGGAGGAAACTGAGATTGAATTTGATATTCAACATCATAAGTTTCTGATACCAATAGACGACCGTATTTATCAATTAGCGAAAGATCAAGCAAAGGAAAATAATTGTTCTGTAGAGCAATTAATTAACAATATACTGGATCACAACCTTACAGCAATGAAATAAAAGGAGAGAATTAATGAATCATAGAGAGAGATTCAATGCAGTAATGCACTTTAAGCCCGTTGATAGGATTCCAAATGAGGAATTTGGATATTGGGGAGAGACATTAGAAAGATGGCATTTGGAAGGTATGCCTGCCGATGCAGACGAAGAATTATATTTTGGCCTGGACATAAGACGCGAAAGAAGACTTTTCAATCCCAATTTCGGTCCTATTCCGAATTCGCCCTATGGATTTGATTCACTGGAAAGTCTTGAAAAAGCTAAACCATACTATTATGATAGCTTTGACGCACCAGAACGCTATCCAGCAAACTGGGCGGAGATGGTAGAAAATTATAAGAATCGTGATTATCCATTAGGGCTAAATTTTTCGGGCTTCTTCGGACAGCCAAGAGGTTGGCTTGGTTTGGCAAGAACCTGCACAGCCTATTATGAAGAGCCTAAATTCATGCACGCTTTGGGCGAGTTCTGGGCTGATGTGTTGATTGGTTGTATGAGAAAGGCGCTGGATGATGTCCAGTTTGATTTCGTTCAGGTATGGGAAGATATGGCGTATAATCATGGATCACTGATCTCGCCAAAGACGTTTAGGGAATTTATGACGCCATATTACCGCAAAGTTACCGATTTTATACGTTCAAAGGGTGTTGATGTTATACTCTGCGATTGCGATGGGAACATAAATGATATGGTAGAGCTATTCCTTGAGGCAGGCGTAAATGGACTTTATCCATTGGAAAGAGTTGCACAAAGCGACCCGTTTATGATACGAGAGAAATATCCAGAATATCTATTGCTTGGTGGAATAGACAAGATTCAGGTAGGAAAAGGTCCCGATGCAATAGATGAACATATGAAAGATATTCCTAAACTGATTGAAAAAGGCGGATATATTCCATTTATCGATCATAGAGTGCCATCTGATGTAACATTGGCAAATTTCATTTATTATCAAAAAGTTAAACGAGAAATTATAGGCGGAGAGCTAGGTGTTGCTCAATGCGATTTCACAAATGCCCGTGAGGAAGCCCTAAAGCCAGCCAAACCATTTGAATATAAGCCACAGGGCGTTGGTCCGCATCTATAAAAATGATAAAAGGGGCTGATCTTTTCGCTTCAAGGTCTAAGACGAATTAAAAAAGGTTGTTCTTTGGTTTTGGACATTGTGTATTATTGCGGTCGGCGGGGCTATCGGTTACCTGAGCATTGATGCAGATGCCCCTTTGAAATCCTTAGCAAGTTCTATATAATTATACCAGTAGCAATTGTTTTTATTGCTTTTATTTTCTTTTTGATTTTTTAAAAAGAGGAATAAGGATAACAAAAAGGATAATCTCACTGAAAGGAAGCAATGATGAAAAAATATCGTGTTGCAATACTCGGTTGTCGGAGTCGTGGTGAGGCTGCTGGAAAGGCTTATCATGCACATCCTAGAACAGAAATAGTCGCTTTATGCGATCTTGTAAAAGAACGTTTAGATAATCTTGGCGATAAATTTGGTGTATCAGCGAGATTTACCGATCTTGATGAGATGATGAAACAAATAAATCCCGATATAGTCGCAATACCTACAGGGACGGAATATCATCATGATCTTTGTATGAGGGTCTTGGATTATGGGGCAAATATTGACGTTGAAAAGCCGATTTGCGTTGATCTGATTCAAGCTGACGAAGTAATAGCAAAGGCAAAAGAAAAAGGCTTTAAGATTGCGGTTCATCATCAAGGACGCACAGGAAGCAATATGCAGGCTGTCGCAAAAGCGATTAAAGAAGGTCTTATCGGGAATATAAGATATATCTATGGTAGTGGCAAGGGGTATTATGCGGGCTTGGGTTTAATGAATATTGGAACTCATATGGTCAATAATATCATTAGATTCGGCGGACACTGCCGAAGCGTTATGGCGATCGGTCTAACAGATGGTCATAGAATTACGCCTGATGACGTTTTGATGTCCCCTCTTGGTATGGGAACTATCGCTTGTGAAAGGATAACTGCTTCATTCGAGTTTTCTAATAATGTAACAGGAACACTGTTACAGCATAGATTTAAGACTATGGATACGACTGCTTATGCAATGGAGATTTTTGGCGATGATGGGCGCATAATTTGGAAAAATTCAGGTGCATGGCATTTACCAACACCACACTTTTTACCAGATGGAAGTCATGACAAATGGCAGGTTCTGTCTCCTATATCACCAGAGGGATTTGACCCGAATTGCGGAGCAAATGAAGAGGAATATTGGTATGTTGATGAGTATGTCCGCGCATTAGACGAAGGCAGAGAGCATGAATCCAGTGGCTATGAAGCTTTGCATGTCCTTGAAATATTGATGGGCATATTTGAATCATCTGCCTATGGCAAAAGAGTCGATCTGCCACAGGAAAAACGAGATCATCCATTGTTAAGGTGGCGTAATGAAAACGGTCTTGGCGCACCAGAACCAAAACCAAGAGATTATGGGGCATGGCTTAAGGAGGAAGATAAGAGATTGGGGAGATAAAATAGGTGATTAAATATGGAAAATTCAGAAAAATCAGGTAAAAATAAGTCATTTTTCTCTGGTATTAGTAGAAATGTCATTGCTTTGGGAATAACGAGTTTTTTGACAGATTTTAGCACAGAATTATTTTATCCATTACTTCCCATATTTTTGACAACAATCCTAAAAGCAAAGTATACATTCGTTGGCTTAATTGAAGGGGTCGCAGAGACAACAGCAAGCCTTCTTAAATTGATCTCTGGATGGCTTTCAGATAAACTAAATCGCAGAAAAATCTTAGTTGTTGGTGGTTATGGGTTATCGGGCTTAACAAGACCTATTATAGCGATTTCAACGGCTGGTTGGCATATATTTGGTGCAAGATTTGTTGATAGAATTGGTAAGGGATTTAGAACTGCGCCGAGAGATGCTTTGATAGCGGACTCAAGTTCTCCTGAGAATAGAGGCAAGGCCTTTGGTTTTCATAGGTCAATGGATCATGCAGGGGCTGTTGTTGGTCCGATTGTTGCCTTTATTATCATGGCTTCTATAGTATTCGGATCGGGCTTCTTTGGTAATTTGTTTGGGAATACTTATAAAGCCAACCAACTTATAAGTAATAGTGAAAATGCCAAAGAAAACCAGCTTGATGAGCATACTTATAGAATCGTTTTTTGGTGTTCGTCAATACCAGCTATTCTTTCAGTGCTTGTGCTAATCTTTTTTGTGAAGGATGTAAGACAAAAAAATGCTAATAAAGCGACATTGCCATTATTGACATTGAAACCGTTTGATAGAAATTTCAAGATTTTTTTGTCTATAGTTGTTTTATTTACTTTAGGAAATTCCAGTGATGCGTTTTTGATATTAAGAGCCAAAAATCTTGGGGTTGCAGAAATACTTGTGCCTATACTTTGGTCTGCATTGCATATAGTCAAAATGCTTTCTTCAATGCCGGGTAGTGCTTGGTCAGACAAGGTTGGTCGTCGGAAAGTCATAATAATAGGATGGCTTGTATATAGCATTATTTACTTTGGTTTCGCCTTTGCCAAAACTCAATGGCATGTTTGGTTATTATTTGCTTTTTATGGTATATATTTTGGATTAACAGAAGGAACAGAAAAGGCATTTGTTGCTGATCTTGTTCCATCCGAATTGCGCGGGACAGCTTATGGAGTATATAGTTTTGCTATTGGCATAGGTGCATTTCCATCAAGTCTATTGATGGGTAAATTGTGGGATTCATTTGGTCCGATGGTAGCATTTTCTTTTGGGGCGATAGTTTCACTAATTGCAATGATTTTCTTATGGTTATTTATTCCGAAACATACGCAACAAAAGGTTTAATACTTTAACGTTGCAAAAAAGAAATAGAACTCTGATTTTCACTGATTTCATAACTCAGATTATCATCGATTTCTCAAAGAGATGAAAAAAGGATTAACCGCTACTGTCTGCTCGAATAAGAGTTTTATTTTATTCATTATTAGAAAATCCCTCTAAATCTCACTTTGGAAAAGGGAGACTTTAAGGATCATAAATACAATGTTAAAGATTACAAAACAGAAAGGAGTAAGATGATAAAACATATAAATTTTCTAATTATTATATTTTTTGTTTTTATTTTAGGATATTATCAAAATTCCTTTGCAGTAAATTATGTTGAGTTCGATAGAGATTTTGGTGGAAAAGGATCTGGCGCAGGCAAGTTTGGAAAGACAATAAATGTCGCTTTTGATTCAAATAATAATATATATATCAGCGATAAAGACAATAAAATGATACAAAAGCTAGATGGCGTAGGGAATTTTGTAATGCAGATACCTGAATCATCTTCAGAAGTTTCGTTTTTCAATGCGCCCGGAGACATAGCGGTTGATAATCAAGGAAATATATATGTTGCTGACTGGGGGAGTAATTATATAGAAGGGACAGATAATCCAAGATTATATTTTTATAGCCCATGTGTTCATAAACTTAGCCCTTCTGGAACGCTTATAAATACTTATTTTATCGATAAATTTGCGCCAAAACCAAGAACGGTTACTCCCGGAACATTTGTTGTAGATGAAAATGGAAAATACGGTTGGGCAATACAGCCAAAATACTATAATAGAGAATTGCTTGTTGCTGTAAATTCCAAAGATGATATATATATTCTCGATGTCAAAAATAATGTAATTACAAAATACAGGTCGTCTGGAGAGGAAATAACTAGCTTTGGCAGATATGGTTCAGGTGCAGGGGAATTTGATAATGCAAGCGATATGTTGATTGATAAGCAAGATAATATCCTAATTGCAGATAAAGGCAATAATAGGGTTATAAAATTTGATTCGGCAGGAAATTCACTTCTTACATTCGGTTCTAAAGGGCAATCAGATGGTCAATTTATAGAACCTGTATTTATAATGGTTACTCAGAATAATGATATTATCGTAAAAGACTCATCAAAATTTGAGCGCATTGGATTAGAACATCCATTCAGGGGCAAAGAATCGTCTTATAGTGATGAATATGTCATCACTCCATCAACAAGCGATGACGCTTATATAAGAGAACTAAACGCAAGGATACGCAGAATTGAAGAAGCTATCAAAGATGGTGAAAATCAGGAAACAAGTGTCAAAGATAAGCTACTTGCTAAACATGCCCGTTATTATACTGTAATAGAGAGGATCCAGATATTTAGCGATATGGGTGAATATAAAAACAGGGCAATATACAAGATAGATAAAAATAATAAAGAATTACACGATCTAGTTTTCTTTGCACTAGACCCAACGGGCAGGTTATATTTAAGAGATCAGGATAGGTTAATTGTAAAAAGATACAATATAAAAGGTTTTATGCCAAAATTTTCAGAAATGGAGGCGACTTATACAGCAAGAACAGAGAATCGTGATGACAAATTCCTAGAAGATTACGGCGATATAGATGAAAAAACAGACCTTGAGGATACAAGAATGAATCGCGCGCTAAAACAGGCTCTTTTAGTCAATTACGATTTCAGCGAGAAGTGGAATTTGTCATTGCATAATAAACATTCTATCGCAAGGCAGGAAAGCACAAATGAAACACCACCCAAACCCGAAGATAATTATAAATATTACAACCAAGGATGGGATAATGACGTTGGTATGAACCTAAAATTTGTGGCAAATTCAGACCCATATAGATATAGGGAAATGAACTTCTATTCACAGTTTTTAGCTGGTCAAAGCAGATACCAAAGTGATGCAATTTTTACAAATGTTAACAAGCAAAGTAGCAATAGAGATGGTAGTTCCAGAGGGTTTGTTGTCGGCGCTGATATGGATATTCATTATAACGCAAATGTGAGTGTTGAATATTTAAGATTAAGACCCGATCTGACAAGTAGAAATATAACCACTTATCTTTATGATGTATCTGGTGATCTTTATCAAATATCTAAGAGCTTTAATTCTGCTAGTATAATCGTTGGTGAGTTGAATATTAAGTTTTAGGAAGGTGAAATGTTATGGGAACGAAATTCAATATACACATAATATTATATAGTGAAGATGACATACAAGTCGCCCATTGCTTGGAATTTGACATTGTAGCCCAAGGAAAAAGCAAAATTGAGGCATTAAGAAACCTTATTGATGCGATTGACATACAGATTAGCTTTGCTCTGGATAACAACGACTTGGCTTCTATATTTACGCCAGCACCTACCGAGTATTGGAAAATGGTAGCATGACTGCTCTCGAAGAAAAACTAAAATCAATACCGCCAAATCCGGGCGTTTATATAATGAAGGACGCTGACGATAAGGTTTTATACGTCGGCAAGGCTGTTTCCCTATCGAATAGGGTTAGAAGCTACTTTCAAGCAGGCGCAAAGCCTCATGCCTTGACGCCAAGTATGATCCCACTTGTTAAGGATATTGATTTTATCATAACCGATAACGAGATAGAAGCCCTTATACTTGAAAATAATCTCGTTCAGAAATATAAACCAAAATATAATATAAAACTCAAAGATGATAAACGTTATCCATATCTAAAAATAACATCAGAGGAATTTCCTCGAATAACGATGACTAGAAACGTTGAAAAAGATGGCTCAAAGTATTTTGGTCCCTTTGTTCGGTCAAAAGCAACTCGCCAAAGCCTTAAAGAAATAACAAAGGCTTTTCCAATACGCACATGCAATCTTGATCTCAATGATGGCAAAAAAGATCATCGCCCATGCCTTAATTATCATATCGGAAGATGCCTTGCGCCTTGTGCAGGGCTTGTTGATAAAGACACTTATCAACAGGTTGTCAAAAATGCGACTTCATTCCTCAGAGGTAATTCTGATGATGTTTTGGAGAATCTAACCGAGCAAATGAAACAAGCATCTGCCAATCTTGAATTTGAAAGGGCAGGACAAATAAGGGACAGGATAAACAGTATTCAAGAAATACTTAAGAAGCAGAAAGTCAATTCCAGCGATGGTGAGGATCAGGACATAATCGGATTTTATAAAAAAGATGATGATGCCTGTGTTGTGCTAATGATGATACGTGGCGGAAAAATGCAAGATCAAGAGCATTTTTTCTTGAATGGAACAGAGACATCAACGCCTGTTGAAATTCTAACTGCATTTGTAGAGCAGTATTACCATGACGCTTCGTTTATTCCCAAGACTATATTATTACAGAATGAATTAGAAATGCCAGAAGCCATAGAGCAGTGGTTGAGTGAAAAACGTGGTTCTGCTGTAACATTGCACGTTCCCCAAAAGGGCAAAAAACTAGATATGATCGAATTGGCAGAAAAGAACGCAATGTCAATACTTGAACGAGATAAAGCAATGAAACTATTTAATAAGGATGATAATCCAGCTTTAATTGGTCTGCGTGATTTGCTTTCTTTGCCGAAACAACCGAGAAGAATCGATTGCTTTGATATATCCAATCTTGGTGGAACTTTGGCGGTTGGATCAATGGTTGTCTTTCAAGATGGTATGCCAAATAAGTCAGAATATAGAAGGTATCGTATAAAGACAGTTGAAGGTCAAGATGATTTTGCTATGATGAGAGAAGTTATATTTAGGCGTGTTCGAGATGCTATGGAGGGAGGAACGCCTCTGCCTGATTTGATGATCGTTGATGGCGGAAAAGGACAGCTAAGCTCAGCAGTCGAAATACTAAGGGATTTTAAGCTAGATAACGTTCAAGCGATCATAGGTCTTGCAAAGAAGCAAGAACACATTTTTTTGCCGAATCAATTCGATCCTATCGTGCTTGATGATAGTAGCCCTATATTGCACTTGCTTCAAAGGATAAGGGATGAGGCTCACAGATTTGCAGTAACATATCATAAAAAGCTGAGGACAAAGGCTTTGACAATATCTATTCTTGACCAAATACCGAGTATAGGACCAAAAAGGAAACAATTACTGATCCAGCATTTTGGCTCTGTTGAAGGGATACGTGATGCGTCTATTGATGAATTAAGAGGCATCGTCGGTATAAATCAAAAGATCGCAGAGGATATTAAAAGGAGTCTCGGAGGATCATTGGACAATTAGTTGTAGTGGAGAGAAAAATGAGCAATGAAAATTCGATTAATAAATGGGATTATTACGAAATAAAATTACATGGGTCTAGTGAAGGAAATCCATTTACCGACGTTCAGTTAAGCGCAGAATTTACCTGCAAAAACCGAACAATAAAGACAGAAGGCTTTTATGATGGCGATGGCATCTATATTATCAGGTTTATGCCTGATATTGAAGGGTTATGGCAATATGAGACTGAAAGCAACTTGCCTGAGCTTTCAGGAATAAATGGTAATTTTATATGTAAAGAGCCTTTAAATGATGTTCATGGTGTTGTTAGAGTGAATAATACATATCATTTTGCCTATGATGATGGAACACCATTTATTCCTTTGGGAACAACTGCCTACGCATGGGTCCATCAAGATAAAGAATTGATCGAAAACACAATTGATACATTAACTAGAAACGCTTTTAATAAGATTCGTATGTGCGTTTTTCCTAAGCATTATGATTTTAACCACAACGAACCGTTAATGTTTGCCTATGAACGAAATTCTGATGGAATTTTCGATCACTATCGCTTTAATGTTTATTTTTTCAGGTATCTTGATGGTCTAATCGCAAAATTGAGAGAGCTTTCCATAGAGACAGATATAATATTATTTCATCCATACGATAGGTGGGGTTTCTCATCGATGGCTTCGGATGCTGATGATCTTTATCTGAGATATATAATAGCACGTTTAAGCCCATTTCGAAATATTTGGTGGTCTTTAGCGAATGAATATGACATAATGCCAACAAAAAAGATGGAGGATTGGGACCGTTTCTGCAAAATACTGTTTGAATATGACCCTTATAATCATTTGCGTTCGATACATAATTGTCATCCTCAAAATAGATATGATCATAATAAGGAATGGATCACACATGCTTGTTTCCAATATCAAGAAGATGATCTTACTGCAATAGGAAAATGGAGAGAACAATATAATAAACCTATTGTAATTGATGAATGTGGCTATGAAGGCAACATAGATCATGGTTGGGGTAATCTGCCACCACAAGAGCTTGTTTATAAGTCATGGCAGTTTATTATGTATGGTGCCCACGCCTGCGCGCATGGTGAGACATATTATAATGATGAAGAAATACTTTGGTGGTCAAAAGGTGGAATATTAAAAGGAGAAAGCCCTGCAAGGCTTGCTTTTTTAAGAAAGGTTCTCGAAGAAATCCCATATCAACTTAACCCGTCAAAAAAGTGGTCAAGTTGGGATTTTAAGGGAATTTCTAATGAAGATGAGAGCTTTATAATCATATATTTTGGTCGCAAACAGCCTTCTTTCAGACGTCTAACGATCCCTGATGGGCAAAAATATCAAGCAGAAATAATCGACACATGGAATATGACAAGAGAACCAATTGATCAAATTTTTCAAGGAAGGTGTAGAATTTCACTTCCCACTAGACAATGGATAGCAATTATACTTCGGAAAGTGGACTAATATGGAACTAGACGAAATAGAAGTAAAAGAGTTTGTTATAAATATAGAAACGCCTGATGGGAAACTACCACCGGCAAGGGTTACGATACCAAATCTTCCAATGAGGCTTGCTGATATAGTTCCACCTATACAGAAGCTATGCAGTGGCGTAGTTGGACTTGCGATCAAAAGAGAGATAGTTCTTGGGTCAACTCTGTCATGTCATAAGGGATGCGGAGTCTGTTGTAATCAGCTTGTGCCTTTGTCTGCACCAGAGGTGTTTTTCTTATATGAATATGTAAAGTCACTTCCATCGGACAGGCAAGCAGAAATTGAAGCAAAGTTTGCAGAGATAAGAAAGGCGATGGATTCAGTCGGTCTTATTGAACGACTAAAAAAAGTTGATGAAACTGATGAACACCAGACGCTTGCGCTTGAGTATTTTAGGCTTGGGATGCCATGTCCATTCCTTGTTGATGAGGCTTGCAGTATTCATCCTGTCAGACCGCTTGCTTGTCGTGAATATAACGTTACATCCCCACCTGAATTATGCGCTGACCCATTTAAGAACAAGATATTGAGGATAAAGATTCCTAGAAATATGACTACCGCAACAGCAAAACTTGCCTCAGAGGTCTGTGGTGCGCCACTTATGGTTATCCCTATGCCACTTTTTATTGAATGGGCCGAAGAAAATGAGTATATAAATCATCTCGCTTGGTCTGGAATATGGCTCTTTGAGAAAATGCTTGAGTATGCAACAGGCTCAAACGCTGATGGCGAAAGGAATGAATCTTGAAAAAAGGTCTTTTGATGGTCTTTACAGGCAAGGGAAAGGGCAAGACGACATCCGCATTAGGTCTTGCACTTAGGGCAATGGGGCATAATCAAAAAGTCTGCATAATCCAGTTTATAAAGGGAAGCTGGAAATATGGGGAATTGGAGTCTGCAAAACGCTTTGAGGATTTGCTTGATTTTTTCGTCATGGGAAAAGGTTTCACATGGCAATCAGAAAATCTAGAGGAAGATATAAAGATCGCTCAAGAAGCATGGAATTTTGCAAAAGAAAAGATAAACTCAGGCAAATATCAGATGGTCATATTGGACGAACTGACATATCTGATAAAATATAAGATGGTTAGTGAGGACGAAATAGTTGGTTTTTTATCTAATCGCCCAGAAAATCTACATATAGTCGTTACAGGTCGTGATGCATCAGATAGATTAATTGAGATCGCCGATCTTGTAACAGATATGATTTCTATAAAACACCATTATAATAATGGTATTAAGGCTCAAAAGGGAGTCGAGTTTTAAGGAGGATTTAACTTATGTCAAACACACCTATACCAAGGCCTGAATATCCACGTCCACAATTTGTCAGAAAGGATTGGCTTAATCTAAACGGAGAGTGGCATTTTGAGATGGATCATGGTCGCTCTGGTATTCAAAGAGGATTAATGAATGCAGATGGCTTATCTGAGAGGATAATTGTTCCATTTTGCCCTGAGAGTGAGCTTTCGGGTATTGGAAACAAGGACTTTATGCAGGCTGTCTGGTATATGAAAAAAGTTGAGATCCCCAAAGAATGGGAAGGCAAGCGGATTATACTACACTTTGGAGCGGTTGACTTTATGTCAAGGGTCTGGATAAATGGAAAAGAAGCAGGAACACATAAAGGCGGGTATACATCCTTTTCCTTTGAGATAACTGATCTGCTTCAAAGCGGAGAGAATAAAATAGCATTATACGTGGAAGATGATACAAGGTTTTCAGGTCAGGCAGGTGGGAAGCAATGCCCAGACTATTATTCAAGGGGTTGTCATTATACTCGAACAACAGGAATATGGCAGACAGTCTGGCTAGAGGCTGTACCAAAAACTTACATTGCGGATGTAAAATTGACACCCGATCTCGATAATGAGAGGCTTCTAATAGAGGCAAAACTTGATGGCGATACAAAGGGCATGGCTCTCAAAGCTCAGGCGATGGCTGATGGCAGTCTAGCAAGCGAAGGAGAGGCAAAGTGTTTTGGTCCCAACGCAGTCATGTATCTGGATTTTTGTGATGTGCGAACATGGTCGCCTGAAGATCCGTTTTTATATGATCTGAAACTAACACTTGATATCGATGGAAACGCTGTTGACTGCGTTGATTCATATTTTGGCATGAGATCGATTAAAATTCTTCCACCAGCAATCTTAATCAACGACAAGCCTGTTTTTCAGCGTCTTATTTTGGATCAAGGCTTTTATCCAGATGGAATCTATACTGCGCCGACAGACGAGGCATTAAGGAACGATATTAAGCTTTCAATGGATCTAGGGTTTAATGGAGCAAGATTGCATGAAAAGGTATTTGAAGCAAGATTTCTCTATTGGGCTGATAAGATGGGTTATCTTGTTTGGGGAGAATATCCAAACTGGGGCGTTAATCATTCATCAAAAGAAACGCTAGAGCAGTATCTTTCGGGCTGGCTTGAGGAATTGGACAGGGATTACAATCACCCATCAATTGTCGGATGGTGTCCATTTAACGAAACCCCTGGGAATCAAAATCCAGAGCTTTTGAGATTAATATATAGGGTTACCAAAGGCATCGATCATACACGCCCGGTTATCGATACAAGCGGATATGTGCATGTTGAAACCGACCTTTATGATGTGCATAATTACGATCAAAATCCAGAGACATTCGCCAAAGCCTTCCAGCCGTTAGCGGAAGGTGGCAAGGCATGGCAAAATTCGCCTGATAGAGATGCACCATATAAAGGACAACCATATTGGGTTAGTGAATACGGGGGGATCTGGTGGAATCCCGAACAAAAAGACGAAAAAGGTTGGGGATATGGTGGCGTTGAAGGTCGTCCAAAGAGTGAAGAGGAATTTATTGAGAGATACCGAAAACTGACCGAAACCTTGCTAAATCATCCGAAAATGTGCGCATTCTGCTATACTCAGCTTACAGACGTTGAGCAGGAAGTCAATGGCTTGTATTATTATAATCGAAAACAGAAATTTGATCCTGCAAAGATAAAGGCTATAAATTCTCAAAAAGCGGCTATTGAGAAGTAATAATAGACAAGGTAAGGGCATGTTTACCATGCCCTTTTCCATTAGGAGAGTGGTAGATGTCTAATTCCATAAATTTTGGCTATACAGTTCCGAGAAATCCACGATTTGCGAAAGTTAGCACATGGCTCAATGATCTGAGAGATTCCAAAGAAAAATGGCAAGATCATTTTACAGAAATTTATGGCGATGGCCAAAACCTTGTAGATCAGAGAAAAGCCTTTATCATTAAGACATTAGAGCATTTTGCATCCATATATGGAAATGATAGAGAAGTTGTGATCACAAGATCACCCTGTCGAATAAACCTTCGTGGTATGCACTCAGAGATGCAACATGCAACGCCAAATTATCTCACTCATGCAAGGGAAATGATCATAGTCGCAAGCAAAAGAGATGATGATCATGTTGTTTTGAATAATGTAGAATCAGATCGTTTCGGCAGACGTGAATTTTGTATATCTGAAGAGATGGCGATTGATCAATGGGGCAGTTGGATTGATTATATAGATAGCCATAAAGTAAGACAACATATAGAATCACATAGAGGGGACTGGTCAAATTATGTCAAAGCATCAGTTCTCAAAATATATGATGAATTCAATGATAATAATTTATGTGGCATGGATGTCGTTGCTTATGGCGATGCACCATGTGGTAATGGTATGGCTTCTTCTTCTGCCCTTGTTGTTTCATCAGGACTTGCTTTTATGGCTGTAAATGGTTTATCAATAGACCCTCGTGAGCTTGTTGTTTGTTTTGGTAAAGGGGAATGGTTCGTTGGAACTAGGGGCGGATTTGGTGATCATGGTTCTATGATATTTGGCAAAAAAGGACATATCCTACATAGTGTTTTCCTAACAGTTGATGAAATGCAGCCAGAATATATAAAGTTTCCCAATGATTATCAAGTAGCCATTATAAATTCATATCGCACATCAACAAAATCTGCTGATCGGCTTTTTGCATATAATCAAACTATGTTTGGATATAGTATGGCGATGACTCTGATAAAGGATGTGTTAAAAACCTCAAAAAGTTACCCAGATGAACTATTGAGCCAAATCAGCTATTTGGGTCAGATAACTCCCGAAGCTTTCGGATTAGAAAAGATATATGCGATATTAAGGAGTCTGCCAGAACGCATTTCAATATCTGATCTTAAAGCAAAATACACTGAATCAGAAATTGATAAAAGGCTTGATAGATTCTTTGGGCAATTAGAAAAATATCCCGATCATGTCGACGTAAGAGGTCCTGCATTATGGGGTATAGCAGAATCCGAAAGAAGTAGAGCCTTTGCAAGATTAATAAAAGAAGGCAAAATTAAGGAAGCAGGCGAATTGATGTTTATCGGTCATGATGGCGATAGGCTATTTACTTTTAATGGTAACTATGAACCGATAGAATACATCAGTAACAAGGTTACGGATTCCTATCTTGATTGCCTTATTGATGATATAAAAAGTAATGATTTCGAGAGGGTTAAGCGTGCTGAATTGGCAAAACAGCCCGGTGATTATGATGCAAGTAGCCTTGAACTTGATAGAATAGTTGAAATTGTAAAGAATGTAGATGGCGTGATAGGTGCCTCATTAACTGGTGCGGGTTTCGGTGGAAATGTCCTCGCTATTGTAGAAAATAATGATGCTATTCTTCCGAAATTAAGAGAAAAACTTCTATCAGATTATTATGAGAAAAATGAATCGGAAGAACTGGAATGGTTCATAAAAGAGAAAGAACTAAAATTAGCCTTTGATGATGAAAATGAATTAGATTCTGCAAGAAATAAAGTTAGCGAAATTGTTCATAAAAAGCATAAAAATAAGTCTTATATTGATGAAAAAGATGCTTTATTTCTTGAAAAACTAAGACAAAGAATAAATAAACTCCATAAAGAAGGAAAAATAAATCGGGAAATGATGTTCATACCCGCAAACTATTATGTAGATGGCATTATAAAAAATGTTTCTGTAGAATGCGCAGAATCACTTTAAAATAAAAGTAGCCCTGCGAGTGGCTTAACCAATCGCAAGGCTTAAAGGCAAGGGGTAGCGAATATTAATATAAGCAAGTTGTATGCCAATTAGATTATTTAGCCTTTTTTCTTATCAAAATTAAATTACAGAATCGCCATTTTTTCCTTATAAATAAAGGCTTTACATGAAATATGGAACATAGTGAAATATACTCTTTTTTATACGGACTTGGGTAAATATATTTCAAAATACTCTTATATACATGGTGGTCATTTGTTCCATATTTTTACATATACGGATAAAAACCAATAAATAAAAGACATTTGCCTTTGTTCCATAATTTAACAATATATCAAAATAGAGATTCAAAGAGACTATTATTTGTTGTTATCGTTTGAATAGGAGACAAAAACATGGATTTATGGAAATCTGCTGTTGAATTTCATGGACATGAATGTGGTGGATTAAGATGGGGATACAAAGTCGCTCAGTTTGCAATGGAAAAACTTGGCGTCGATAGATCGACTGACGAGGAATTGGTTGCCATTGTAGAAAATGATTCTTGTGCTGTTGATGGTATTCAAGTTTTGACAGGATGCACTTTTGGAAAAGGGAATCTCTTTTTTCGAGATTATGGCAAACATGCATATACGTTTTATAACAGAAATACAGGCAAAGGCATAAGAATAACAAGAAAAAAAGACGTAAATATCACTGATTTATTGTCTGCAAATGGTGAAGATATTTTTGATATATCAGAACCAAAAGAAAAGATGCCTAAAAGAGCAAGTATCCGTAGAGCTTTGGAATGCTCAAAATGTGGTGAAAGCACTATGGAAACAAGGATAAAGATATTGAATGGTGAATATTTATGCTATCCCTGTTATGAGGAATTAATTTCGGAGTGAAATATTTCGTATAGCAGTCTTTATTTTTCGATTTTAATATAGAGGAGAAAATATTCTATGATAGGTCATAGGACATATTCCAGAGTCGGCCTAATAGGCAATCCGTCAGATGGTTTTTTTGGCAAGACTCTATCATGCTGTATAAGGAATTTTTATGCACAGGTTGTTTTGATGGAAAGCGCAAGAATAAAGATAATTCCTCATAGTATACATGATCCAACAGAATTTTCCAGCCTTAATGAGCTTGAGCAAACATCTATAAGAGATGGTTATTATGGTGGAATAAGGCTTATATATGCAACATGCAAGAGATTTAATGAATATTGTAGGGAAAAAGGCATATTATTAGATGAAAGAAATTTCTCTATTATATATGATACAAATATACCACGTCAGGTAGGTCTTGGTGGGTCGAGTGCGATTATTGTTTCGCTTATGAAATCGCTGATGGAATTTTATAATATATCAAATGATGATATCCCTCTTGAGGAGCAACCGAATTTAGTTCTCAGTGTAGAGACAAAAGAACTAGGCATCAATGCAGGATTACAGGACAGGGTAATACAGACCTATGGTGGTATGGTTTACATGGATTTCAATAGAGAAATAATGGGGAAACTTGGTCATGGCATATATGAGAGAATGGACCCAAAATTGCTTCCAAATATGTTTCTTGCATATACTGATAATCCTGGGAAAGATTCAGGTAAGATGCACAATGAAGTCCGTTTTAGGTTCAATCAGGGTGATAAAGAGATAATAGATGCTATGAATACATTTGCAAGTTATGCTCAGGAAGCGAAATATGCCCTCGAAGAAAAAGATCATAAACGTTTCGGTGAACTAATGGATATGAACTTCAATCTTCGTAGAAAAGTTTATGGCGATAAAGTAATTGGTTCAGATAATCTTTTGATGATAGATATAGCTCGAAGTCTTGGTGCAACAGCAAAATTTCCCGGCTCGGGTGGTGCGATAATTGGTATATATAAAGATGAAGAGCATTTCAACAAGCTAAAAGAGGCTTATTTAAGTCAGGGGTTTAGGTTCACAAAGATTATTTTTGACATGTGGGGTTCTTCGGAAGATTAGTAGGTTGGGCTATGTTGCCCAACCCACATCTTTCTGCAAATTAAGGTTTTTTATTTTTCCTTATTTTACCTTTAAGTTCCCCCAAGTTGATGTTAATTTCTCTGACGGCTGAACTGGGGTAAGATACAACGGAACTTCCTCATCAGATGGCTTGCCACCATCATTTCTCAGACAAATAACATCAATTCTCGGATAATTGACAGGATCGGATTCACGGATACCGATTTCAATATAGTTGTCTCCAACTGCTAATGTAGGATCAATGGTGCTTTGACCCGCTGCTGTGTGCTTTTGCCACCACCAAGGCATATCTTTTCCAACGGATGTGAAAAGCAGATCATTGCCATTAATACTATTTGGGAACATATCTCCGGGGTCATTCCATCTAAGGCTTGTATCTCCACGAGTAGCAGGGATCCACGTTTTTGCATCTGGGCTTACTCTAAGAAAGAATGAATTGAAGTTAGTGGCATCTATTAAGGATTGTGGTTCATAAAGTCTCGCCCATGCTGCCCATACCTTTTTATCTGCTGTTGACTCGCCGGCTTTAACCTTTTCTGGTAGTTTTATAACAAGATACGGCTCACCCGCTCCTGCTGCGGGGTCGTTATCTCCGGGTCCGCCAAAGGCTGTTCCGTTTATTGCACCTTTTTCTGTGGTCTCAACCCATTTATTGCCCTTAACATCTATTCCAAATTGGCTCAATGCCGGATCGAAGGTGCTTACCTCGACATATATTATTTGCGCAGAATAAGCAGATGTCCAAGCAATAAGAGATAAAATAACTATACTGGTAAATATCAATTTTTTCATTCTTAATCCTCCATAAAACAAAAAGGAATTAAATTTCAAATAATAAAAAACAATATTACTAATTTCTTTTTGATAGATCACCCCCCATTGTTCCTGTCCTTTCAAAGGTAGCCCTTTGTAAAGAACGTATGGTAGAAATGCTTATTTTTTTAGATTACCCCATGAAGTAGCAAGTTTTTCAGTAGCCTCAACAGCCAACTTTATTCCGAAACTATATCGGAAGAAAACCTCATCAGCAACATCATTTGGTCCAGCCCAGCACCAGAAGGCCTTACAATCAGGCTCCTGCAGCCCATTTGCTTTCATGGCAGCAGCGCCAAACCCCCATATTCCAGCACCGAATTGTTCGTAAAGTGTAGGTTCCATCCATTTTGAGTCATCAAATTTTGGATTGATCCAATCCTTATTCTTCATATAGCTCGAATCGTCGCTACATTTCCATGTTTGTATACCCGATTTATCTTTATCACCAGTAGCAATATATACTTTATTATCAAGCACTATATCAGCAAGAAAACCACCTCTACCAGATGCACCCGGTTCTGCATCATGAACGTGAATTGCTACCACAAAAGAACCACCTTTTATGCTAAAGTTATATATTCCGACTTTTTGCCAATCAGCACCCTCACCGACCTTTTCACCATCAATATAGGCCTCCCAAGTGTTATCTCCGCTCATTCTTAGTGTCCCTTTTGTTGGATCAGCAGAGTATGCCTTTATAGCTGATAATAAAATTAAGAATGTAAATAACACAATAAATACCTTTCTCATAGCAGACCACCTCTTTCTGAAATAAGAAAAAGCCAATATTTATGCTAGAAAACAAAAATAATTTTATTAATCATCAATCACCTCTCCTTCTAAATCCATACATTTAGTTATAAATTTCTAGTTTTCAAGGAAATCAACCAATTTTTTGCATCTTTTTGGATGACGTAATTTATTAATCGCTTTTTTTTCTATTTGCCTTATTCTCTCACGTGTTATACCGAATCTCGTTCCAACCTGCTCTAATGTATGAATTTTGCCATCATATAAACCAAAACGTAGTCTTATAATTTCTGCCTCACGAGGTAATAGACTACCTAGGGCATCATCCAAATATTCCTTAACTGCCTCTGACATTAAATTATCTTCAGGGGATGGAAAGGCTTCATTTTGGACAGTGTCTATAATGCACTTTTTGTCTTCTTCATCAATAGGACTATCTAGATATGTAACGCTTTGTGAGAATCTCATAGCTTTGCATATTTTCTCTATTGGAATTGATGTCTCTGTTGAGATTTCCTCAATTGTAGGCATGACATCATAATTCTGCTTAAATCTTTCTGTAACACGATTTATACGGTTCAAAACTTCAACAATGTGAGCAGGAAGTCTGACCGTCCTGCTGTAATCTGTCAATGCCCGCATCATGCTTTGCTGAATCCACCAAGTAGCATACGTGGTAAATTTGTATCCTTTTTCTGGTTTAAATTTCTCTGTTGCCTTCATTAATCCAATATTTCCCTCTTGAATAAGGTCAAGAAAAGACAAACCTAGATTTTTGTATTTCATAGCGATCTTAACAACAAGTCGAAGGTTGGCTTCAAACAACCTCATCTTAGCTTTATATATCTCTTTTTTATCGACTTTGCTTGGATTAGTTGATGCTAGTATTAGTATTTCAGATATTTTTTCTTTTTCTTCTGGACAAAGAAGCGATATTCTGCCTATTTGACGAAGGTATATGCTAATGCAGTCTGAATCATGAAAATTATCGTTAAATAAATCTTGATCAATATCATTTTCATTTTTTTCTTTATCTAACAATAGGAAAGATTTATCTATCTTAGGATCATTAAATTTCGAATATTTATATGTTAAATTCAACCTTTTTTATCTCCCATCGTCTAATTGTATGAAAAATGGACTATATGACTTGTGCTTATCTTGGGATATAAAAAAGGGAATTTATACACTCTCCCTAAACTTATACAGTCTAAATAATCCAACCCCTCACGGATTTAAAGTCTGCATGGATAAGCATAAGTCTTTTTTATTTTATATGAAGATAAGAAAATCACACTAGCCAGTTTAGTTAAAGTAAACCGCCATAAACATTCTTATCAAACAGATATATATCCATTATATATATAACTCAAATTAAAGTCAAACAGAAAATTTTATTATTTATCCGTCCAAAATTATTGGTCATAAAAAGCCATCTACAATCCTCATAAAAACTTAACATAAAGAAAATTAGAATAATAATTGGGTCTCAGTTTTTATGAATCAATTTGATAGTAAGCTATAAATTGATTCATAAAATCTAATATGATATAATTGCTGTTAAGCTGAGTAAAGATAGAATTGTATTTATGTAAATTAATGTCAAAAGACAAATGAACTTTCGAGAAAAATTAGATGAATTATCAAATAATATTTATTCTAATATCAATTATAGTGATTTCTATAATCTTTATGGGATGTGGTGATTTTCTATCTTTTTTTAGAGGTTCAGACCGATTTGTTGTAACTTTTGATTGGGATGTTGATCTTAATCAAATGATTAAAGAACTAAAATCAGATGGAATTGAAATAAGGAAAACACTTGATATAATTCACGGTGTTTCATGTAAGCTTACGGATATTCAGGAGGAAAATTTAAGATTAATACCTTACATTAGATATATTGAACTTGATTACGAATTATTTATGCTCGATATTGAATGTCCCGAAATATTGATTGGCGAAAATTATACATCAATCAATCAAAATGAGAGCATAGATTGGGGAATAAAGCGGATTAATGCACCAGATATATGGAATATAGCCACAGGGAAAAATGTTAGAATAGGTGTTATGGACACAGGCATAAACACAAGCCATCCTGACTTAATAGATGTAGTTACCGATGGTTTTGATGCCATTTCAGGCAAATCATTTAAAGATGATAATAATCATGGCACTTATGTTGCATCTGTCATTGCAAGCAGAAAGAACAATATTGGAATTATTGGAGTTGCGCCAGAATCAATTTTATGCTCAATTAAGGTAATGAATAGTGAAGGTAGAGGCTATATATCAGATATATTGGATGGATGTCAATGGGCAATTAGGGAAGGACTTAAGATTATAAATATGAGTCTAGGTTCTGATCAAAAATCAATCGCATTGGCTGAGGCTATAGATATATTGTCTTCTGAAGGAATCTGTGTAATTTCTGCAACAGGCAACCAAGGACAATATGGCATATTTTATCCTGCCAGAAATAATGTTGCAATTTGCGTCGGTGGTTCAGGAATGGACGACAATAGAATGTCTTGGTCAAATTATGGTACTGAGTTAAAATACAATGGCGTTTTGGCTCCCGGTGATTGGATACAAGTTGCAGACAAAGACGGAAAATGGCAAAGAGTCTCTGGAACAAGTATAGCGACTCCACATGTGACAGGCATATTTGCTTTACTTATGGAAGTCGGTTATCAAAATCCCGATGATATACGCAAGTTAATATTTAATGGTTCTTCACACTCTAATATGCCTGATGAGTTTGTTGGATATGGTATAGTAAATGCAAAAAAATCATTTGAAATAGCGGATTTAAATCATTAATTATGATATAATATATAGTCGAATATAAACGTATTTTGTCATGTTTACATTAAATAGAATGTCGCATTTTGATCATAATGATTATAAGAATGTAATTACGAAAAATCGCAATAAATAAGTATTTATATATGAATTCAAATAATGGCACAATTCTTGTAATATATTTGGCAATATATAGAGATAAAAATGTATTATAAGAATATATTCTCAAAGAGGTTATGAATGTTAGAATTAATTATATTATTACTAATGGCGGTTCAATCCCAATCAAGTGAAGAGTATGTTGCCAAAAAAGGTGATACTATTATGATTACGGTGTGGGAAAGAGAATCTCTCTCTGGCACAGTATTCGTTGATTCTAATGGCAATATTACCTTGCCAATGCCCATAGGGTCTGTTCAAGTTATTGGAAAAACCGCAAACCAGATTTCTCAAATATTAACAGATCGTTTGAAAGAGTATCTTATAAATCCTTCTGTTTTTGTATCCATTAGCCCATCCGAAGGGTTTAATGTTCATGTTCTAGGTGAGGTATCGTCGCCAAATTTTGTAAAAGTGCCAGATGGAACTACTATTCAGGAAGCAATATCAAGGGCAGGGGGATTTACCAAATTTTCTGATACAAAACGTATTCGTTTAATTCGCACAGAAGAAGATATAATTACTAAAACAGAAAAAAAGACAGAATTTATTATTGATTTTGATCGTTTTATTGAGAATAACGAACTTTCATCAAATCCAGTTCTTAAAGATAATGATGTTATAATCGTTCCACGTCTTCCAAAAACAAATGAATACAATTATATTGCCTTTTTTGGTGCGGTAAATTCTCAAGGCATCAAAGAGGTAGAAAAGCCCCTATCTCTTATGAGGGCAATAGCTCTGGCTGGCGGATTAAGCAATACAGCATCAGCAAAAGACATATATATACTAAGTGCATCCGATGAGGGTATTTCTAGGAAAAGCGTGAACTTTGAGAAATTCTTAAATGACGGTGATCTATCCTCTAATCCAATAGTAAATCTCGGAGATATGGTTTTTGTTCCAACAAAGCTAGAAGATGAGCCTCCATTTATGGTAGGTGTTTCAGGACAAGTAACAAAACCCGGCAAGTATGCTGTAAAAAAAGGGTCTCGAGTTCTGGATGCTATTTATGAAGCAGGCGGTTTTGCTGATGATGCAGTTATTGATAATATAAGTGTTGTCCGAATTGATCCCAATAATTTAACAACGACACAAAATACTGTTAATATAAAAGACTATCTTTCTACAAATGATCTTAATTTAAATCCAATTTTGATGGAGGGTGATAGTATATTTGTTCCACTCTCAAAAAATATAAAAATTATCCCACCTATACATCAGGCATTCTTGCCTACTATGAGTATTGACATAGCTGGTGAAGTAGCTAAGCCCGGCACATATCAAGTTTCTACAGATTGCAATCTATTAGATATTATAAAAATCGCTGGTGGATATACTTCTAATGCTGATATAAAGAAAATTATTATTATTCAAAACAAGTCAAATTCAGATGTTTATAATCAATCTAAAAATTTTAATCTACAAAAAATCCTAAAAAGTGGAAATATTCAAAATATACCAAAATTATCTATGGGAGACACAATTTTTATTCCGCAAAGATCATCTGAATCTGTTTGGAGAACTATTGTGAGAACTTCATCAGAAATATCGACTATCTTTACAGTTTTTTATATTATAATTGGACGTTGGCGATAGAAAATGGAGAGATGAATGTTAGAAAATAAGAAAAATATAAAGAATCCATATAAACCGACAAAAGAATTTACATTACATGATTTTTTTAAGATAATATTAATAAGAAAATGGTTTATAATAGCAGGTATAATTATAGGTATAGGTATCTCTATATATCAGCTAAAGACTGCTATACCAGTTTATCAAACAAGCGCACTCATAATGCGCGATATGTCCTATGAGCAATTACCGGGTAGCTTGTTGGGAACCGGGGGTATGATGGGTTTTTATGGTTATAGACCAACTATGAACATGGATATAATACTAAGGAGCCGTCCTTCTATCGAGTTGATTAGTAAGCATATTTTAGAAAGATATAATCTTAACATTATGCCCTCACAAATTGCTAGTGGACTTAAATTAATGGAAGATGAAAAGAATTATACAATTTCTGTTATTGCAACAGCTAATGACCCTCATCAAGCACAGATAATCGCAAATGTAGCTGCTGAAGTTTTAATAGAGAAAACTTTTGAACTTAGAAAAGCAGAGATTAACCAAGGTGCAGAATTTCTTGGAAAGCAATTAAGTCAAATAGAAGAAAGAATGCAGGCAACAGAAAAGGCTTTGAATCAGTTTCGAGACAGAGAAGGTTTAGTTCCAGCAGAAACAGGAAATATCACAAGTGGTCTTATAGGGAAACTCGGAGAATTACAGACAAGTGTTTTGCAGATTGAGAGTGATATTGAACTCAAAAAAACTCAATTAAAGACATTAGAGGAACTTATTGCAGAAAAAAAGAAATTTGTTCAGTCTTCCTCCGTTGAATCAACATCCCCACAGATTGATCAACTCCAAAGCAGACTAATCAATTTACAATTAGATTTAAGCGCTAAGCTTCAGACTAGCACAGAAAAAGACCCTGAAGTTATCGCTCTTCGGAAAAGAATAGAAGCAACCCAAGCACAGCTAAAAAGCGAATTTAATAAGCTTTTGGATAACCCTGGGGCAACAACACTTGATCCTATTACAGAATTACAGAATCTTACAGAACAATATATAGCAGTAAATGTTGAATTAAAAGGATTAGAAACCAAAGGGCAGTTGCTAAATGACCGTTTGAAGAAATTTAGAGAGGATCACCCCGAACTAGCATCAAAACAAGTAGAATTAATACGACTAGAACGCCAATCAAGAATTTATGAGCAGTCTTATGCTTCATTAGCAAGTAAATATCAGGATGTTCGCTTAATGGAACAAATGAAAGGTGCAGGTCTTAATATAATTGAAAATGCTAATTTGCCAAATGTTCCAATATCACCAAAGAGGAATCAAATAATCATTACCGCTGTTTTATTAGGGTTGGCATTGGGGCTAGGTATTGCGTTCTTTTTGGAATATATTGACGATTCTATCAAAACTAAAGAAGATGTGGAAAGATATTTGGAATTACCAGTTTTGGGACTTATATCAGAGGTTGGTCCATTTAACATACCAATAACAGCCATTAAAAAGCATGATAATCCAGTTTTAGTTTCTGCAAAGAGTGATAATGTTGGTTATCAAAAGTCACCTGGGCGGAAAGTTCCGAGAAAATCAGATAAGGAACTTATCAAATTACTTAGTCATAGCTTAATATATTCTCCTAATGGTTCATCGAAAACACCTGCGGTTGAAAATTATTGGAATCTTGCGATGAGTATAAAGTATGCAAATATGGATAGTCCTGTAAAGACAATTCTAGTTACAAGCGTGATCCCAGGAGAGAGAAAGACGACAACATCTAGTAATCTTGCTATTATTAAGGCACGCTCAGGTATGAAAGTGCTTTTGATAGATTCAGACTTAAGACGTCCTATGTTGCATCGCATATTTCAACAGAATCGCAGACCCGGTCTTGCTGATTTGTTGACTGTTGATGATATATTAGATAATGGTGAATTAGAATCTGTAATACATGATAGTATCCGCCCAACTGTCATCGAAAATTTGTACTTGCTTCCATGCGGTTCGAGTGTCCCAAATTCAGATGCCCTGCTTAGTTCTGAAAAAATGAAAAACTTATTGGGAGGTCTAAAAGAAAAATTTGATCTAATCATAATTGACTCAGCCCCATTGCTAGTAGTTGCAGGTGTTATTGCATTGAGCAAAGAAGCGGACGGAGTTTTGCTTTCAATGTATTCTGGCAAAACTAGACGCAAACTAGCCCTTAATGGAAAGGAAATGCTAGATGATGTAAATGCTAGAATCATCGGGGTTGTTTTGACTGATGTTGATATGACAAGGCAATATGGATATTATTATCGTCGTTATTATAATTATTATTATCAACATAAAGACGATAATGAATAGTTACTACTATCCCCTTACATATTATCATTTCTTTTCATTCTATCACATGCACTTCAATCGAATTATTTTTATTATCTAACAATTAGAGGCAATATTAATGGAGTCTTTATCTTTTGATAAGAACCTGTTCAATAAAGATATTTATATTAATGAAAAATTATATGATATTTGTGTTATAACATCCTCAAATGAACACCAAGCTCAGGTTTATAGAAAACAGTTAAAATGGCGTATAGAAAACGGAAGTTTGCCCAAAGAGACAAAATATTTTGTTATCTCAGATCCTAATGGACAACGCATCGGCTCTGGTGGAAGCACAATATATGTCCTTTATAAGCTATCTGAATATTTATATAAAGAAAATCCAAACTGCCAATCTCCTTATGAATTATTTAAAGGAAAACGTATATTAATCCTTCATTCAGGAGGAGATAGCAAAAGGATACCTGCTTATTCTGCCATTGGTAAGATATTCACACCTTTACCAACTGAATTTATCTCTATTTGTCAAAAAGAAAGATGTAGAAATAACGTCTTTATATCAATTTTAGAATTGATAATCGGGAATCTCATTCTATTGCCATATTTAGATGAAGGTCAGGTGGTTATAGCCTCTGGTGATGTCCTGCTCAGTTTTGATCCAAATGAAATAACATTTAGCAAATATGGTATAACTGGCTTAGCCTATCCCGGTAATATAGAAACTGCATCGAATCATGGAGTATATATAATTGATCAACGTCATCATTTTGGCATATGCGAACCCAAATTAGTAAAAGACTTTCTTCAAAAACCTTCCTGTGATGAATTAGAAAGCTGTAATGGCTTCGATCCTGCAAAAAGAGCCTTTGTAGATACAGGGGTAATGAATTTTGGTATAGATGTAATAAAGGCTATGATGGATATGTCTGGTATCTTCATGAAAGATGGCATAATTTCAATAGAAAAAGATAGCCTTTGTGAAAACTTGATTAATTCCAAAGTTCAACTAGATATATATAAAGAAATACCCTATGCAGTATTAGGAAAGGGTCATATATCAGATGATTATCCATCTCTAAGTAATTTAAGAAATATACAGTTTTTTGTCAATATACTGCCTTTTTGTGAGTTTTTTCATTTAGGGACAAGTAAACACTTAATACAAAATTTTCATACTGTTAATTATACATCATCAACATATAGATTTCAGAATTTTAGCAAAACAAAAGTTCTAGATAAAATAGGATTAGCAAATGCTTTTGTTTATAATTCTATCATTAATACATCAGGAATATACTCAGAAGGCTCCTGCTTTATCGAAGGTTGTCGGCTTAATGGGGAGATTTTACTTGGTGGTGAAAACATACTGACAGGCATATTAAATAATCCTGATAAGATGAACCTACAATATGGAATATGCCTAACCAATGTTCCCGTTATTCGCAATGAAAATGGTTGGGTATCAATTATCTATGGCATTGATGATAATTTCAAAAAAAACTTAAATGATAATGATGCCACATTTCTTAATCAATCACTTATCGATTGGATGGATAAAAATGATATAGGGATACCTGATCTCTGGGATGATAATGAAAGATACGAATTATGGAATGCCAAACTTTTTCCATTTGATAAGGATGCCTCTGAAGCAATGAGGCTCTCCCTAATCCTTCAGAGAAACGATAAAGACCAAATTAGTGAATGGCGTAAATCTTGTCGGCTCTCATTAAAGGAGATTCATAAATCTGTAGACTACGAGAATTTTTTTAGACTTTATTCTGCTTTATGCAAAGAGATAAATTTGAATAATATCGCAAACATAATTATTGAGGAAGATAATCTATCATCTAGCGAAATTTTGGACTGGTGTACAGAAAGTAAAGACTATCAAATGGCATTAGATAATCTTTTTTTGCTACTTAAAAATACGGATAATAAACTACTAAAAGCTCGTTTATGTAAAATATTAAGCGGTATTTTAAGAAAAAATCCTGATATAATAGGGAAAAATCAGAATCTTGATTTAAGAGTTGATTATGAAAATATGGCATTTGGATTTGTTAGAGATGCTATTGGTTCGTCTTTAGAAAATGAGATCGATTTTAGAAAACCAATAAATACAAAAATACAAATTCGCTCAGATGAAGTTGTTTGGGTATGTTCTCCTGTTAGGCTTGATCTTGCAGGTGGATGGTCTGATACCCCCCCTTATTGTCTTGAACATGGCGGTAATGTCATAAATGCTGCGGTAAAACTCAATGGTCAATATCCAATTCAGGTAGTAGGAAAGATATTTCATGAACCTGTAATAAAGATAAATTCAATAGACTTGGGAAGCAATACGGTTATATCCGATATGTCAGACCTTATGGATTTCACTAATCCCGAAAATTGGCTATCATTACCAAAATCAGCATTTGTTGCTTCTGGCATTATTTCCCAAAATGAAACTAGAGATTTAAGGACTATAATGAAAGAATTTGGCGGAGGAATAGATCTTACAATTTTTAGTGCAGTTCCTAGTGGGTCAGGTCTTGGAACAAGCAGTATCCTGGGGTCGGCAGTGATTGCCTGTCTTTCAAGAATGTTTGAAATAGAGATAAAATCTGAAGACTTATTTAACCGAACACTTTATATGGAGCAATTAATGACAACTGGTGGAGGTTGGCAAGATCAGGTTGGTGCAATTATTGGCGGTGTAAAGCTAATAAGGACAGCACCCGGACTTTTTCAAACGCCTATTATATCATGGACAGATATAAAAAAATCAGATATAATGATTTCCGATAGGTATCTCCTTTATTATACGGGATTAAGACGAATGGCAAAAAATATATTGCATAGTATTGTAGGGAAGTATTTGGATAGAGATAAAGAAACGGTTGATCTGTTAAATAAAAATAGTAAATTGGCTGTAGAGATGAAAGAAATACTTGATAGAAGAGATATTAATACATTTGGTAAAAAGATTAATGAGGTTTGGGAATTACAGAAAAAACTAGATTCTGGAACGAGTAATGAAAAGATCGAATCTATTTTGGAGAAAGTATCAGATCATATAATTGGTGCAAAATTACTTGGTGCAGGAGGTGGCGGATTCTTATTCATGGTTACAAAAGGAGGTGATCATAGTCGCAAAATCAAGCAGATACTTACTGAAAATCCACCGAACGATAGGGCAAGGTTTTTCGATTTTGAGATTGATTCAGATGGATTAAAAGTAAATGTTTTGTAATTATTCGAAGGAGGGGGATATAAGGAGAATAATTTGAATAAAATAGTTAATTCAAATAATATAAATAGATGCTCACGTTGTATAATTCCTACAAATTTACCAAGTGTTAATACAGATAGCGATGGGGTTTGTAACCATTGTAAGAAATATGAGATCAGATATAAAAATGAAGATAGCACAAAAGAGGAAAGAAAAAGGAAATTTGAGGATATAGTTTATAAGGCAAAGAAGCTTAATCGTCCTTATGATTGTGTTGTAACCCTAAGTGGAGGTAAAGATAGCACATATAGTTTATATTTAGCTAGTAAAGTATACGGGCTAAAGTGTATCGCTATAACGTTTGATAATGGCTATCTTTCGGAACATGCGACCCGCAATATCAAATCTGCAACTGAAATAGCAGGTGCGGACCATATATTCTATACAGTTAACCGTAACACAATGCTAAGGTTATATAAGATGTCTTTGATCAAATCCAGTATACTTTGCGCTCCTTGTATGAAAGGTATCGAGGTATGTGGAATAATCGCAACTAAGGCTTTTAATCCTCCCCTGTTTTTTCACGGAAATTCATCAAAAATAGGATATATGGTTTATCCTGAAATATCCGCTGCAGGTGAAATATTTGATAATCTTATAAAAAATGACCCTATAGCAAAGGAATCAGAACAGCTAATAGCTGGAGATAAGCAAAAATATTATAATGCGATGAAACGCCTAATATTTAGAAATTCTTTCATGGCCCCTAGAATAATGTGCTTTCATGATTACTTTGATGTTTCTCGTGATGAGCTTTATGATACTATAAAAAGAGAGATGAATTGGATTGCTCCTGATGACCCTGAACACATGGATTGCCTTATACATGAAGTTCCTTTTTATGTTCATGGCTTGAAATTTCCCGAATTGACAAAAAAGACAGCGTTTCTTGCTGGTCAAGTCCGATTTGGCGAAATGGAAAGAGATGAAGCACTTAATATAGAAAATAAGGAACTTGCAGAAAAGAAAAAGCCAGCAATTCTTGATTCCTTTCTTAAAGAGCTTGATATGAGTGAAGATGAGTTTATGAAATATGCAAGCAATTGGAAAAAGATTGATGAATATCGTAATAAGACAAGAAATTCGCTTGTGTCGCTGTATCATAGGATTGTAAAATCATAGAAAAGGAAATATCGTTTGAGTATCTCATTTGGTGCAGGAGTTGTAAAGCTATTATTTGGTAGAATAGTAACGCAATTAGTTAACTTTATAACTACTCCAATAATCTCACGTTTATTTCGACCTGAATATTTTGGGGTACGACAGATATTTATATCAATTAGTAGTATAACAGTTTCAGTATCATCTTTAAGATACGAATTATCAATACCTCTTGGAAAAGATAAAAAAGATGCGATTTCTAGTTTTATTTTGAGTATATCATTAACATTTATCTTTTCTATACTATCTTTTATTTTGGTGTTTCTTTTTAATGATAAAGCTGGTGGGTGGTTTAATACCCCAGAATTATCGTTTTTTTTATGGGTTTTACCATTATCTATCTTTATTGGTGGTGTAGGAAATGCTCTAAGATACTATGCTTCAAGAATAGGCAAATTTGGCTCTATTGCTATATCTGATTTCGTATCTATATCATTTGGTTTTTTGATTAATGTCTCTTGGGTTTTTATACTAAAAGCATCATCAGTTGGTTTATTTACTGGCTATATAGTTGGTTTGTTATTGGGATTTATATTGCTTTTTATACTTTTAACTCGTGAGATTTTGACCGATATAAAGGAATCAAAAACTAATTTAAGAAGCATTTATTCAATCGCAAAGGAATTTAAAAAATTCCCTATATTTGATACATGGTCAACCCTAATGAATACATTGTCCATTCAATTACCCGTATTTATACTTGGGTCATTTTATACAAATGAGATTATAGGTTATTATTCACAAGGTCAAAAACTTATTGCACTTCCTATATCCATGCTTAGTGGATCAATTTCTCAAGTATTCTTTCCTTTAGCAGCAAAAGAATATAATGAGAAATCTGATATATCAGGGATCGTCAAATCCACTTTTAAGAGATTATGTCAAATCGGCATTTTTCCTATAATTACTATATCAATTTTGGGAGCGCCGATATTTAGCTTTTTTTTGGGTCAGAGATGGCGCGAAGCCGGAGTTTTTGCACAGATACTAAGTGTTTCCATTCTATTTGAGTTTATGTGTTCCCCTTTGAGTTCCGTATACGATATATTTCAGCGTCAGGGAACATCAATGGCATTTAATGTGGGGGCAATTGTTTTTAGGTCTTTTGGCTTATTCATTGGGGTGAAGCTAGGCAATCCGAAAATAGCATTAATTGGCTATTCTTTGATGAGTTCAGCATTTTATATATCAGTACTTATCTGGGTTCTATATAATAGTTCGGTTTCACTCAGGTATGCTATCAAAATATTTTGTAAGTATCTTTTATCTGCATTTCTCATCTTTCCTGCATTTATTTTTTCATATTATATAGCAAATATGATTTTTGTCGTTGTTTTTCTTGTTTTGGGCTATATTGCCTATATTCTAATTTTATATTTCACTGACCCATTCATACACAGGTTTGTTTCGCAGAAATTGGGAATAAAAAAAGGTTTATGAAAATAAGACTTTTGCTCAAATGGATTGCCTATATATAATTTTCCACTGATTAAGCATATATTTCGCACAAGATATACAACAACTAGAATCAGTATAAAGGTCTTATTTTTTCAGAAGGTTCTGGGATTCAACAGAAAAGCTTATTGGCCAGTGCATTATACGTCCACTATTGTTGGAATAGAGAATATCAAAATAGGTGTGGGGACAGCGCCAGGGGACTCGCCAGGATGCTATATTAACGCAATTGGGAAAGTTGAGATTGGTAGCTATACAATGCTTGCCCCCAATGTAGGTATAATTACAGCAAACCATGACGTTTATGATCTTAGGAAAAACGTTGTTGATAATATCAAGATTGGTGATTATTGTTGGATTGGCATGAACGCAGTTATTCTTCCAGGGGTGGTGTTGGGCGATCATACTGTTGTAGGTGCTGGATCGGTTGTAACAAAAAGTTTTCCAGAGGGTTTTTGTGTTATTGCGGGTGTGCCTGCTAAGATAATTAGGCAATTGGATAAGGAAAGGGTAGTAAATTATAGGTATGAATGAATATTACGGATATATACCAAAGGAAAAATTCAAAAATAGAAAAGAATTTAAATAATAGTATTTATACACAAAATATGGGGCAAGACAGATTTATTGGCAAATGGATTTTTCCTCAAACCGACGATCTGGAACAGCAAGTAGGACGAGATAAAAGCGCGGACATAAATTTGATTGCACAGGATATTGCGACAAAACTTGAGATTGTTTCAGATGATATTATTCTTGATGTTTGCTGTGGGAATGGGATGCTAACCAACATAATTGCCAAGACATGCAATAGGATTCATGGTGTTGATTTTTCAGAAAAACTTATAGATACCGCAAAGATAAAAAATGTTTCAGAAAATATTGTTTATCATATTGCAGACGCCCTTGAAATTGACAATATTTTTCCAGAAAATGCTTTTGATAAAAGCTATATTTACTTTTCTTTTCAATATTTTGATTTCAATATAGGGAAACGATTAATAAAGATAATTTCGCAACTAACTAAGCCTAATGGGCTTATATTTATAGGTGATATACCTGATAAACGAAAAATTAGGATTTATTATAATACTTTTAGGAAATATCTTAGATATATAAAAAATAAATATTTAAGAAGACTAAAACATATTGAGGGTGAAGACTCACTTGGCTGGTGGTGGCATCCAAAAAAAATAAAAAAGATATGCGAGGGTTTGGGATTAAATTGTATAATATATAATCAAGATAGCAAAATGATCCATTCACATTATAGATTTGATGTATTAATAGTAAATACAAAGAAGTGATATTTGCCAATTGTTTTATGTCAGCCCAAGAGACTATGGAGACCAGATTTTATTGAGTAATTTCGAGATTCGCAAGCTAGATGAAACTGAATATGAAGAATGGGATAGGTTAGTTATAGAATCTCCTCAAGGAACGATTTTTCATGAATCTTCATGGATTAAGGCTTTAGCAGAAGATCATGGTGTTTATGGATATTTTAAAGACGGGGAACTCTCTGCTGGAATACCTTTTGTTAAAACCACACTAAAACTTGGGATAAAAAAATTACATTCTCCGTCTTCAACGCCCTATTTTGGCATTGTTTTTAAGGAAAATAAGGGCAAATACGTTACTAAACTTTCCAATGAGAAATCTATAAGCATGGCAATAATAAAAAAACTAAAAGAGGAGTTTGACTCTATAACAATTAGCTTTTCTCCGTCTGTGATTGATATGCAACCTTTTATATGGGAAGGTTTCTCTTGTAATATTAAATATACCTATATGATTCAGATTCATGATCTTGATTTTGTTTGGAATAATATGGACGCAAAAAGAAGAAATGATATAGTTAAAGCAGAAAAAGATGGCATATATATAGAACCTTCAGATGATTTTGAACAAACTATTGAACTTGTAAAAAAAACATTTGATCGGCAAGGAAAGCAAGTAAATTTCATATCAACAGCTATTATTTATAATAATATACTAAGTGATAAAGGACGCTGTAAATCCTTTCTTGCTAGGGATAATAGTGGAAAAGCCATAGGTGCAGTATATATTATTTGGGATAAAAAAAGAAGCTACTATTTATTTGGAGGATATGACTCCGAAGAAAAACATCATGGTGCCTCTGCTATGGCTACATGGGAAGCGATAAAATTTACTAAAAATGAATTGGGGTTAAATTGCTTTGATTTCGAGGGTTCGATGATTCCTGCAATTGAAACGTATTTTAGAAAATTTGGAGGACAATTAACTCCCTATTATACTGTTAATTGGATGAAACCCTGTATAGAGACAGTGTCGTATGCAAAAAAATCAATTAAATTTGCATTGAATTGTATAAAATACAGAAAATAATTAAAAATGATATTTGTTTATATAGAATCAGAAAATGAAGTTATAAAAAAAAGAATACGTTATGTTATGGAACAATTATTAGTTCCTATCGGATATCCTTTTACCTTTCAAGCAGAATTAAATAATCTTGATAATATATTTACCATAGCTTGTGTTCCTGAAAATAAATCTGATATTCAATCACATAAACAAAAGTTTGATATTGTAATTCCTTATGGAGATTATAACTCATGGTTAGCTGATGATGTTGATATAAAGGCAGATAAAGTTGATGATATTTACGTTTTATACATCAAAAAGCCTCCTAAATATTTGATCTATGATGGAAAAATTGGTTTTGACCTGATAAATATAGTATTCTATCTTTTATCACGCCAAGAGGAATATATATATACGCATCGAGACCATCTGAATCGCTTTTCAGCCACATATTCAACACTTTATGAAAATGGCATTCTTGGAATACCAATAATAAATTATTATATTAAATTTCTTGCTTCATATATCCAACAGCGTTCAAAACAATTACCTGAACCGAAATGGAAAGATGGCAAATCTTTTGCAGCAGTTCTTTCTCATGATGTTGATCGCCTTTCGTTAAGTTATCTTAGTATAATATTAAATAAGATATTGAGAGCCAGAAAGTATCCACGTCCTGTTTCAACGATGATAAGTTCAATGAAGGAGCTATTATCTATTACGAAATCAGAAAAATGGGATTTATCTGATTGGACAGATAAAGAAACTCAATTTAAATTTCACTCAACTTTTTTTTTGGCAAGTAATACTCAATACAGACATCCTGATGATCCGCATTATTGGATTAATAGCAAGCTAATATATAAAAAGAAAAAAATAGCTTTAAATAATTTGGCAAAGTTTTTGCAGGATGAAGGCTGGGAAATTGGTTTACATGGAAGTATCAATTCATATCAAGACCAAGATTTGCTTTCTCGTGAGAAAAACTTGCTTATAAAAAATACAGATTGTTCAATTCAGGGCATAAGACAACATTATCTTTGTCTTGATGTTAATAAAACTTGGCAGATACATGAGAATCTTGGATTCAGCTATGATACAACATTAGGTTTCAATGAGAAAATTGGCTTTCGTGGTGGAGTGGCATTTCCTTTTAATCCCTATAATTTCCAGACAGAGCAAAAATTCACTCTATTAGAATTGCCAATGACAATAATGGACGGTAGTCTTTTCAGTATTAATGGTGAAAAATTAGATTATTATAAAGCAGTCCAAAGATGCAATAAATTATTAAGTAACATTAAACAGACAGAAGGTTTGCTTGTCGTCAATTTTCATCCACATTATCATCAATCTGTTTATCCAGAATGGTGGGCAATGTATGAATATATACTAAATTATCTATCTGAATCTTCTGTATGGGTCGCAACTGGATGGGAAATTGTTGAATGGTGGACAGAACGTAAAAAGAAATTATATATTACAACTTAAATACACGATATTGTTGAAAGTTATTTATGTGCAGTATAGCTGGAATAATCAGATATAAACAAGAGATAGATAAAAATCTCCTCAAACAGATGAATATTATCCAAAAGCATAGAGGACCTGATGATGAAGGTTATTTTTCTGATGGAAATGTCGGACTCGCTCATAATCGCCTTAGCATAATTGATCTTTCTCCATTGGGACATCAACCGATGTCAAATGAAGATGGAACGATCTGGATTGTCTATAATGGTGAAATTTATAATTATTTAGAGATAATACCTGACCTAAAATCAAAAGGACATATATTCAGATCCAAAACGGATACAGAAGTCATTATACATGCTTACGAGGAATATGATATTGACTGTCTTCAAAAGCTTAATGGAATGTTCGCTTTTGCTATATGGGATAGTCGCAAAAAACAATTATTTTGTGCCAGAGACCGTTTTGGAATAAAGCCATTTTATTATTACGTAGATGAAAATCACTTTATTTTTTCATCCGAAATAAAGGCAATACTTGAGGACAAAAAAATACAGCGTTCAGTAAATAATCAAATACTATATAATTTTCTTAGATATGGCATAATTAATTATAATAACGAAACTTTTTATTGCAATATAATGCAACTTCCATCAGCACATTGTTTAATATTGCGACAAAATGAGATTTCAATAAATAAGTATTGGGATATAGAACCTGAAAACGAAATTAATGATAAGAGTGATGAGTTTTATGCAGAAAAATTCTATGAATTATTCAAGGATTCCATAAAGATTCATCTCAGAAGCGATGTTCCTATAGGGACCTGTTTAAGTGGTGGTCTTGACTCATCTTCTATTGTATGTGTTGCTAATGATTTATTATTTCCAGAAAAGGACATAAGGGAGCATATCAAAGATCATCAAAAAACATTTTCTTCATGCTTTGAGGATTTAAGATTTGATGAAAGAAAGTATATAAACATAATTATTGAAAAAACTGGTGCTGAAGCAAATTTTGTCTTTCCCAATCCAGGAGATTTAATTGAAAATATTGGTAAAATCATATGGTATCAAGATCAACCTTTTAATAGCACAAGCATATTTGCCCAATGGAACGTCATGAAATTAGCCAGTGAAAGTGGCGTAATCGTTTTACTTGATGGTCAAGGAGCTGACGAATTACTTACAGGTTATCCACCATACTTTCGCGCAAATTTCGAAGAACTTGCCAGAAAAATGGCTTTATGTAGTCTTTTGAAAGAAAGAGCCTTATACGCACAAAACCGTGGCTATTCTTTGGTTAAATCTATTTTTTTCGCTTTAGCTGGTTCTATATCTCAAATTTGGGATAATTCTAATAAAAACGACATGGTTTCTTTTCCGTCAGAATTTCCCGAAGCATTACAGGACAATGATTATACACCATTAGGCAACCTTTACAGACCAAATCATTTTAAAGACATATTAAAGAATAGGCTATATTATGATTGTGTCAAGGGATATAGATTGTCCCCTTTATTACGTTATGAAGATCGTAATAGCATGGCATTTTCCCTTGAATCAAGAGTCCCATTTCTCGATTATAGACTTGTTGAATATATGTTTAGCTTGCCCAATAAATGTAGAATATATAATGGCTTAACAAAGGTTGTGTTGAGAAATGCGATGAAAGGTATTTTGCCAGAGAAAATTCGCATGAGGACCGACAAAATGGGGTTTGTAACTCCACAGGATGTATGGATGAAAAATGAGCTAAAATCTTGGATAAATGATATTTTCTATTCAAAAAGCTTTAAGGAAAGACCATATTTCAATTATGAAATAGTTCATCAATACTGGCGTTTATATTGCGATAATAAAATGAATATAGGCTCTGTAATCTGGAGATGGGTATGTGCAGAACTATGGCTAAGAAGATTTATAGACCATACGTAATTTTGTATTTTAATATCTTATCGCTTAAAATAGTTATAATTTTGCGAAAGGAAAAAAATGAATATTAACTTTCATATTACAAAACCATCAATCTATAAAGTTATAAAACCAATAATCACTTTATTTTTGGCAACTTTGGTGGATTATTGCATTAGGGATTATACCTTTAATGTCAGGCTTGAGCGCAAGACTTGTTGCTATAATTGTATTGCCATGTCTTCTAATGTGGGCATTTATTAAAAGAATAACAAGATATATAGCCGTTGGATTAATTATTCTTGCTATGATTGCTGGGTTTATGTTTAATTTTGCAATATTCAAAAAATACCAGAAATAAACAAGCTTTTTAAGATGATAGACCATGATATTGTTTCACCTGTTTATTAATTTTTGTTTTGTAATGATACATAATTTTCCAAAAATAATGGATATGATTAATAGATGAAACCTTGTATTGTTTGGGATTCTATTTTAAGCCTTGAAAAAGCATCTAAGGGTGATATTTCACAAATAGTATATATGGTTGAGGCACTTGCAGAACAAAATATCGATGTATCTTTAGTTGTTCTAAATGCGGGAAAAGCCAATATTAATGGAGTGAAAATAAAGCAAGTTCCCAATTTTGGGTATATAAAACAAAGGACAAGAACGCTCGGAAGGATTTTTTCTGACTTATATGGTTACGGAGGTAAGATTACTGCTCGAGACATATCTAAGTTTGTAGTAAACAGGCTTGACCCGATTGAGCATTATGATCTGTATCATGTCAGGACAAGAAATCTAGCGATAGAATTAAAACATTTTCAACCTAATAAACCGCTTGTTTATACCGTTATTCCACAGTTTTTGCACACTAGGCAAATAAAAGATAAAAAACTCGATCAAATGGCGATTGATTCAGCAGATAAGTTAATTGCTTTGACGGATGGATGGAAACAGTTTATTTTAGATAATTTTGATGTGCGAGGACGTGAAATTGATGTTGTTCCTGTTTGTGTAAAGAGCCATGAAGATTTGCTAGAAGAAAATTCTGCAATCAATTCCTTATTTGATGGGAAAAAAGTTGTTGGATATTTTGGGAGATTGCAGAAAGGCTATGGAATAGATATTTTGATAGAGTCTATTCCTGAGATCAGGAAGCATATTGATAATATTTTGGTTATCATTGCAGGCGGTTCTGTATATGGTTATAAAGATGAAATTGAAGCTTTGGTGAAAAAATTTGGCGTAAGTGAGAGTGTTTACTTCGCTGATGAAATACCAAGAAATTTAGTTCCAAATTACCTAAACAGATGCGATGTCTTGATCAGTTTTAGATATAGTGATAACAAAGCCCGTTATGGTTTTGACCAGTCAATCCCAATTAAATGCGTAGAATATATTATGCAAGGCAAGCCTATTGTTGCAACAAGAGATGGCGGTATGGAACAGCTATTAGGTAAAGATTATCCTTATCTTGTTGAGTATAATGACAGAAACAAGATCGTTGATAGTTTAGTAAATCTGTTAAAAGATGAAACAGAGGCTCAAAGGATTGGTAAACAAAACAAAGCCCTATCATCAAGATTTACTTATGAAAAAGTGTCAAAGCAGCTTATAGAAGTATATAGCAAATTTATTGACAAAAAATAATAATTTATGTCTATCTGAAATTAGGCAGGATTCATAAAGCTTTTATGAGGTAATAGATGGCTAAGGTTCTGGTAGTAACAAAATGGTATCCAAACCAAGATGATACTGTTCGTGCTGTGTTTGTTAGAGAGTTTGTCAAAGCCAAAATGCTTTACAATGATGTCATTGTGCTTTATAGTGAGTTAACATCAATTAGACACCCAAAATTTCCTTATGAAATCCACGATAGCATCGAAGATGGTATAAGAACGATTAGATATATATATAAAAGGCGTTTTTTAAAATTGCATCGTATAATAAATATTATCGGAAGTATCCATTGTCTATTTAAATTCTCTAAAGAGGGATACAAACCTGATATAATTCATTTTCACGAATACGACGCAAGCTTGCCCGTATTCTTATATGCAAAATTGCATAAAATTCCTTTGGTAATAACAGAGCATTATACTGGCTTTGTCAAAAACATTTTGACTTTTTCCCAACGAATATTCGCTAGATTTATTATGAAAAGGGCAGATGCTATATTTCCTGTTAGTGAGTATCTAAAAAAACACCTGTTAATATACGCCCCCAAAGCAAGATATGAAGTAGTAAATAACGTTGTTGATACCAAGTTATTTAAATTATCTAAGCCGATAAAAAAAGATAAGAATGAAAGAAAATTGATGTTGACTGTTGCACGCCTTGAACCAAATAAAGGGATTTCATATCTTATCAACGCATTGGATATTCTCAAAAAGACAAGAACTGATTTTTTCCTAGAAATTATTGGTGACGGAAGTCTAAAAAAAGAACTCGAAGATATGAAAAATCAACTTGGTCTTGATGAATTTGTGAAATTTCATGGTGCATTACCCAAACCTAAAGTGGCAAAATATATGTCTAAATGTGATTTTTTTGTCCTACCAAGCCTATTTGAGACATTTGGCTGTGTTATCATAGAGGCGATGTCGTGTGGGAAACCAGTTTTAGCTACTAATATCGGCGGTCCTGATGAGATAGTAACAGACCAAACTGGAATACTTGTAGAGCCTGCAAATTCAGAAGCGTTAAAAGATGGCATTGATTTTATGCTTGATAATTATTTTAATTATTCTGCTGATGATATTAACCAATATGCCATCGAAACATATAGTCTTGAATTCATAGGACAGAAACTGAATGAAGTTTATGATGAAATTTTATCCAATAGTAAATAGTAAGATCAGATTTATTGATGATGGGAATACAATTTGAAAATAGTTATACTTTGTGCATATTTTCAGCCAGAATTTGGTTATAGAGAATATTACTACTCAAAAAATCTAGCCAAGTTAGGACACGAAGTGCATGTTGTAACATCAGATAGAATATTAAGATTTCCCGGCTGGGAAAATATTGCCAAGTCGGCTGGCTATGATATTGGATTTTATAGAGGAATCGGAATATCTAAATTGGATAGCTTTACAATACATAGGCATAAGACTATATTTGAATATGAGAGATTGATATTTCTTCGTGGAATTACAAATACATTATGTTCCATCAAACCTGATATTGTTCATATTATTGAAAATGGGTTTGCATATAGTATCCCGGTTGTGACTCATAAGCAAAAAATTGGTTACAAAGTAATATATGAAATCGAAATATCACTTTCCCCGACACATTTATTAGATAAATTTGAATATTGGCAATATTATCTTGTTAAAAAGCCTTTACTTGAATTTATGATTAGTAGAGTAGATAGGCTGAATATTTGCACAAATCAGGTAGAACGATTTCTTCAAGAGAATATAAAAGCTTCTCGTGGAAAAATTCATAGGATGGTTCTGGGAGCAGACACGGATATTTTTTATCCAAATGTTCATGAGCGTTTTGAAATGCGAAATATGTTAAATATTTTAGATGAAGAGGTCCTTATCATAACGGCAAGCAAGATAGAAACCCAAAAACGTTTTGATATGCTAATTAGGTCTATTGCAATTCTTAGGCGTGAGAATCCAAATATTAAGCTATTAATTGTTGGAAGTGGCAATGAGGATGTTTTGAACGAATTAAGAGAGATCACAAAAAACGAAAATCTTGAGGATATTGTTATCTTTCATCCATTCGTAAAAAGAACAGAACTCAGGAAACTCTATAATGCGGCAGATATTGGCATTTGGACACAGGCTACAATTACGTCTCTGGAGGCAATTGCATGTGGTCTGCCTATAATTGTTCCGAATGATGAAGCAACAAGTCACCTTGTTGAAGATGGAAATGGTTTATCTTATGAATATAGAAATTGGGAACAGTTGAATGAGTGCCTGAGATATTATATGTCTTCAGAAAACCGCATAGAATCTGGAAAACGGGCAAAAGCAATATTTGAAAAAAAATATAGCTATTTTACGTTGACTAAAAAGCTTGTTGATGAGGTATATTTATCAGTCTTAAAATGATTTTAATTCACTTGTTGATTTAATGATGGATGAAAGCTTGTTGCAGAAATTGAAACAAGGTGCTTTAGAATCAGCAGATAATTTCACTGTTGAAAAAAGTGCAGAAAATTTTCTAAAAGCATTAAACAAAACAAAAGGCGTTTTATAAAGTTATGTTAATCGCTATCATTTTAACAATATTAATACTATATGCAATATTTTTCTTGTTCGACAGGAGAAAAGCCATATTAAGCCTATATTTAATAAAATTGCCATTGGATCAATTTGCTTGGAGAGTGTCTTTGGGATTCATGGATCTTAGGCTTTCTGAAGTATTTACATTATTAATTACAATTCTGTTATCTATGATTCTAATTATGGATAGAATCAAAGACCCAGATCGATTGGGTTTTTGGGATAATATCCCTTCAAAAGTCAGGATGCCTATCTTTATGTTTTTTATATTATGCCTTATGAACGTTCTTTTTGCTCAGGCAAAAATCTTTACTTTACAATCCATATTTAAATTATTAACTGGAATTGTTATAGGAATATTCACTGCAAAAATAATCAAGACCGAAGAAGATATATATAGCTTGATTAAAATCATGACAATAAGCGTGATAGTTATCTTTATTTCTGTCATACCTGACTTATTTTCCGGTGGACAACTCCAAATTTTTGCTCCTACAAGTGATGATCCTTATAAAGGGACATATATATCAGGAGGAGCAAGTAAATATTATTCTGCAGATGGTTTTGCATTTGCTTTTTTAGTATATATTCCAGCAATTCTATTATTCTTTAATGTATATAGGCAAAAATGGGAATTTTTATTATGTATCTTTGCCATGTTATTTGTATCTATTGCTGTTTTTGCTTCTGCTGTCCGTATTGCTTGGGTAAGCTTTATAGTAATATTATCTATATGGATAATTATCAATAAAAAATGGAAATTATCAGTTGTCATTGTTTTTTTAATTTCAATATTGTTTGTTACCAATATCCTTGATAAGCCATTTCAAACAGCAATTCAAAAATCAAACTATGAAATCGAGAGCTTTAAAAAAGGAGAACTCCCGTCGGAATATGCGTTTAATGCTCGTCCAAAAACATGGAAATTTTATATGAGTAATTATATGATGTTGCCTTTACTAGATAAGGCATTTGGAAGTGAAAAAACTATGAGAGTTTCTTTTTCAAGTATAGGATATTCACCACATAATGACTTTTTGTATATTTTAATTAGAATGGGATTTATAGGACTTGGAATTACTCTCTTTTTATACATATATTTATTTTTACAGATAATAAAAATTATGCGGAAATCAAATGGGAATTATTTTGATTGGCAAATAGGATTAACTGCGATTCTTGGATTAATTGTTATGTTTTTACCAGCATTAACGAGAGCAGGACTAACAAATCCAAATTTTCAATGGTTTTTCTGGACTTTTGCAATGATTGCTTTAAATGGGAATTATATTATCGAACCACAGAATAACGAAGCCCTTGACTATGGCAAAAATGAGATATTACCAAGCAAATTATAGGGGACTAATAAATTGTTATTTAATAGTTATATTTTTGTTTTTCTTGTAATCATAACAATGACAATATATTATGCCCCTTTTTTAAGGAATTATCAAATTATCATATTAGTTATATCAAGCTTTATTTTCTATAGCTATGGGCAACCACTCTTGCTTATACTCTTAATAATTTCAGCATCTATTAATGCGGTTATTAGTTATTTTATAAATTTTAGGGAACTAAACCGAGAAAAACTGCTATTAACAACAATCGGAATTTTATTGAATCTATTAATTCTTTCATTTTTCAAGTATAGCACTCTTATTTCATCGTCATTAAAAACTTATTTCGGGTTAAATAATCAAACAATAAGTTTTCTATCAAGAATACCTCTTCCTATTGGTATATCTTTTTATACATTTCAGGGAATTAGTCTTGTCGTCGATACATTTCGTCAGAACAAGAATGGTTGTTATAATAAATATATGATAAACAAAAATTTTAAAACTCATTATATAAATACTCTTTTATTTATAACTTTCTTTCCTCAACTTGTTGCGGGACCTATTATAAAGGCTAATTTATTTTTTCCACAAATTAATATAAAAAGATTTTCGGATATTAAATGGGATTACGCATTAAAAACTATCGTATTGGGGTATTTTCTTAAAATGGTAATCGCCGATCAATTGAAAGATCAAACTTATTGGATAAGTTTTCCTTACTATCAGTCTTACTCTAGTATAACTCTCTGCATAATGCTGTTTGGCTATTCGATGCAAATATTTGCTGACTTCGCTGGATATTCGCTAATTGCTATTGGGATAGCTTATCTGTTCGGTTATAATCTTCCTACAAATTTTAATTTCCCCTATATATCAAAATCTTTTTCAGAATTCTGGACAAGATGGCATATTTCGCTATCAAGTTGGCTAAAAGAATATTTATATATACCAATAGGTGGTAATAAAAAAGGCAAAATAAGAACTTATATAAATCTGACTGTTGTAATGCTACTTGGAGGGTTATGGCACGGAGCATCTTGGAAATATGCTATGTGGGGATTATGGCATGGATTAGCTCTTGCTATAGAAAGACCTTTTAAATATAGACTAGAAAGCTATAATAATCTTCTCTTGAATTTATTAAAAACCGTTGTCGTTTTTTCTTTTGTTACATTTGCATGGTTGCTATTTAAATTAGACAATTTTTCACAAGCTTTGGATTACTTCAAATGTATTTTTACAAATATAAATAAATTTAATAATTATCCTGTAATTCTTGCTATTCTATTTTATTCTTTTCCGATATTTATTTATCATGCCTACTACAAAATAAAAGAAAAATTTGACTTTAAGCTAAATATTTATCTTAAGGCTTTTATTTATGGAATTTTGATGTTTATGCTGGTAGTCAGCAGTGGGAGTCCTAGTGCGTTCATCTATTTCCAATTTTAATGCAAAATTCATTTTGATAACGTTTATATTTTTTTCTATTTTGCTGTTGTGTTATAATACATTCATCATCGTGTTTAACCTAAAAGTAAACATGATCCAAAATTTTACTCAAGCAAACTTTGTTAGATGCCAAAGATTCATTTATAATTATAATAATGTTCCTGTTGTTATGATTGGTTCTTCTATGTCTGCAAAGATTGAGCAAGAAATCCTTCCAGATTGGATGTATAATCTCTCTTTTGCTGGTGGTGGAGCCTTAACTGGCTTAGAAATATTACTCCGAAGCAATTCATGTCCTCGTTTGGTTCTGATCGAAACAAATCTAATAGATTCTGAAAAAGATATTTATCTTCTAAAAAATCTATATAAACCAATATTATGGCATATAAGAAAAAAAATGGTATCTTTGCAATTAGAATACCAGCCTCTTAACTTATTGATGAGTTTTTTAAAAGAAAATATAGGAAAGGAATATGAAGCTGAAATTAAAAACAGAAAAATTGACCAAGATATAGTTAAAAGCATGCTGAGTATAGCAAAAACAAGATATTCTCATATTCCAGATATGGGGCAAAAAATGGAAGAGATCGTCAATTTAACACAGGAATTAAAAAACAAAGGATCAATTATAGTTTTTTATGAAATGCCTATACATCCCGAATTAACTAATATTCCAAGAATGAAATATATTCGATCTACAGTCAAGAAAGTTGTTGATGAAAATAACTATTTATATCTCCCATTGCCTGATAATTCGCAATTCGAAACTGTCGATAGTATTCACATGACATATAACTCTATTAATAAATATTTGGCAATATTATTAAAAGATATTGAAAGAATAAATGCAAACCGTAATTGATGAAAATAAGACTCATGAAAACTTATATAGCAAGTCAAGAATAATATATGCAGATGTAATAAGGATCGTAGCGATTATGCTTGTAATCCTTATACACGTATCGGCATATTCAATGTCAATTAAGATTTTTGGAACTAGAGATTGGTGGGTGTGCCATTTTTTTGATTCATTTGCAAGATCGGGTGTCCCTTTATTCGTAATGCTGAGTGGAATGTTGCTTTTGGGAACAGAAAAGAGCTATTCTTGGGCTGAATTTCTCAGAAGGAGATTTGTAAAGCTACTAATACCATATTTTGTTTGGAGTGGGGTTTATATCTTTGCGAGATTTCTTTTTCGTGGCGAGAGATTTACTCCTTTCCAGATAGCAAATATAATTTTTGGATTCACCGCTGAAACTCAAATGTGGTTCATAGGTCTTATATTAGGATTATATATCATAACACCCATTATAAATGTATTTTTAATCAGTGCAAAAAATAGTGATATTTTATATTTTATTACCGCATGGTTCTTATTTACAATCATCTTGCCAATAATAAATAGATATACGCCCATAATAAATATTGGCATAAGAGTTGAATTTGTTATTGGATATATAGGATATTACGTTTTGGGATATTATATAAATAAAAGTCAGATTGATAAACGCTATAAATTGTTTTTTGTATTTCTATTTTTATTAGGTTATATTCTTACAGTTTTATTGTCATACCTAGTATTAAAAGATGTTAACGGCTATATGGAAACATCGCCATATTTTTATAGTTATCTAAGTCTTAATGTTTTCCTAATGTCAATTTCATTATTTATCATACTTAAAGATATAGATTATGGCAAATATATTTATAAGAAAAAATACTGCTTAAAATTAATATCGGTCTTTAGCAGTTGCGCTTTTGGAGTTTATTTAATTCATGTATTATTTTTTGGATTACTTGATAATGGATTTTTTGGTTTGACACCACCATTTAAAGGACTTTTTTTTCCTGTATTAGAAATATTAATTAATTTTGTATTAGTTACTTTATTTAGTCTATTTGTTGTCATATTATTAAAAAAGATACCAATAATCAAAATCCTTGTGCCTTAAAAATAATGGTGATCATTGATTAAAAATCTTTGTAGTGGAGTCATTCTTGCGTATAGATGAAATAGACCTAATTAGAGGCATCGGTATAATTGCAGTAGTGGCTGTGCATATTGCTCAACATGCTATAACCTATTCCTATGGTAACATTACCGTAAATATAATATTGGATGCGGTATCTAGGTTTTGCGTTCCATTTTTTGTTTTTGTATCTGGAACTGTCTTTGCATATAATTATCACGATAAAAAGAAGTATTATTGTAAATTTCTTCTTAAAAGGCTAAAATATATTGGTATTCCATACCTATTATGGAGTGTTTTGGGATTTGTTAGATACAAAATCTATGCACCACAAAAGATAATAATTGGTTTATTATCTGGTAGTGCTATGATTCATTTATATTTTATAATCTTGATATTTCTATTTTATATATTATCACCAATATTGCTTTATCTGATTAAAATTGACTGGAAGAAATCTCTTATGATTTCTATCGTAGCAAATATTATCATATTATCAATTTATTCTTATGGTTTTCCCAATTTAAATTTAAGTCACTTAAATAATTTGCGACCTTTTATAAATCCTCTTTTTTGGATTGCATATTTTATGGCTGGTATTGTTGTAGGGCTAAACATGAATGGATTTAATAAACTCATGTTGAAATTGAAATTTGTGGTCCTGATTATTGCATGGCTTTTTCTTATGATCATCTCTATATATGAGGAATATTTTACATACACAAATAAAGGCTTTATTCAACATTTTTTCCGTCCATCAAATATGCTTTATTCTTTTATAAGCATAATATTTTTTTGGAAATTATATGGAAAAATGAATATTTATGTGAAGCGAATTTTAGTTATATTGGGTCATTATTCTTTTGGAATTTATTTGGCACACATACCCATACTTTTTGTAATACATAAACTTACAGAGCAATATTGGGGTAATCCATTTGAAATGTTTGTTTCGTTTTTTATTTGCATTATTATATCATTTGTTTTCACTTTTTTTCTATCTAAAACAAAAATTGGTGTTTTTATAGTTGGTAAGGTATAAGTGCAATTCAAAAATTTACATGAGGTCCGGATTATATATAATGAAAGACATAGTAATAAAATACACATAAGTAAAAAACTCAAATTGATCATGGAAGAAACTAGAAGTATATTTGAAAAACATTTATTTCTTATAAGCATTTATTAATAGGCTTGCTTTTTCATTGACTCTGTAAAAGCTCTTTTTGCCATGACGGTAAATAAATCAGGCGATCGTTATAATGTTAAAGTGCTTATCTCAATATACTATTTAAACTACTTAAAAGTGATAGGGTTTACTGCTGTAACTATTCCAATTATAATAATACCTAAATTATTTATGCGTTTTAAAAACCGTTATTTATTATTGATTTTGTCTATTTCAGCGATATTTGCATTAGCTTTGTATCGTCATTATGATATAACACGTTTTTTAATTCTTCTGGTAGTAGGTATTTTATACTTGGTATTATTAATAAATATAAAAAAACAACCGATAAAAATATAATAGATTTTATAGAGAATAATAAATATTCACTTGTTTGGGAAAATGATATATTTGAAATTCTGGTGCCTCAAGATAAAAAATCTCATACTACTCTATCAAATGTTCAACCTTTATACTCAATAAAATAATAATATTTTAGTATTTTGTTATAATTGAGCAAAAGAAATATTATAACGAATATATATTCAAATATATTTTTTTGATCAAAAAAATACCTAAAAAATCAAGTGCTTAATATATAACAAAAAAACAATTGGAGAAGGATATATATTACTCATGAAAGGCATAATACTCGCAGGGGGCAAAGGAACGAGGCTTTATCCATTAACAAAGGTTACGAACAAACATTTACTTCCAGTAGGTAAAGAGCCGATGATCTTCAATCCAATTAAACAACTTACTTCATCAGGCATAAATGAAATTCTGATTGTAACCAGCACTGAAAATATGGGAGATATTGTGAATCTTCTTGGAAGTGGAAAGGAATTTGAAGCGGATTTTACATACAAGGTTCAGGAAACTTCTGCTGGAATTGCTGATGCCCTAAGACTTGGAGAAAATTTTGCAAAATCTGAAAAAATTGTAGTTGTATTAGGTGATAATATTGCAACTAAATCAATAAAATCTTATGTTAATAATTTCAAGAGCCAAAAAACTGGTGCTAGGGTTTTGTTGAAGGAAGTTAATGATCCAACAAGATATGGTATCGCTGCACTCGATGAAGAAAAGATTATAGAAATACAAGAAAAACCAGGATTGCCAAAGACAAATTTTGCAGTTATTGGCTATTATATGTATGACGAAAAAGTCTTCGAATTTATAAAACGTCAAAAGCCTTCCGAAAGAGGCGAATATGAAATTACAGATGTAAATAATGAATATATAAAGCTTGCGGAAATGGAATATGATATACTCGACGGAGAATGGACAGACGCAGGAACTTTTGAGTCTTTGCAGATTGCAAACCAGATGCTTTTAAGGTGTAATAACGAGATAAAATAATAGAATTTATGAAGGGACAGAGAATGTCTGATATAAACATCTCTGTAGTTATTCCTGTATATAATAGTGAGGATTGTCTGAGCGAACTCGTCAAAAGATTGACGGAAACGCTGGATATTCTTGGCAATACTTACGAAATCATTCTGGTAAACGATCGCAGTCCTGATAGTAGCTGGAAAAAAATCACGGAATTATGCTAAGTTCGTTTCGAAAAAACAAACGAGATTTAAGAATTTTGGTAGTTGGTTTAATGGCAAAGTTGCTAATGTGATTATCAAGAAACCTGATGAAATTTATCTTTCACCATTCAAAGCGATAAGGAAGGGCGTATAGATGAAATAATAAAGTATAACGGACCTTATCCTTATATTGATGGTCTTATATTTCGTGTAACCCGAAATATTGGGCAGATAAATGCTCAATATCATGAACGTTATTCTGACAAAGGAAATTATAATCTTGTAAAATCAATAAGAGTAATGATTTTTTTGAGATTCTAGGCACTCCTGATAAAAAACAGATAAAATGAAAAGATTAAGGTAAAACGTGTTAGAGCATATACTCATGATTCATAACTTTTATCAATCCCATGCTCCAAGTGGAGAAGATGCTGTCTTTCGTGAAGATGAAAAGCTACTTAGGGCAAAAGGACACAAGATAACTCTATTCACAAAGCACAGTGATTCCATAAATGAATTTTCTGTCCTAAAAAAAATGGCTTTGGCATGGAAAATAACTTGGTCAAGAGAATCATATACGAAATTAGATAAGCTGATAAAGCAAAACAAACCTGATATTGCGCATATATGCAATACTTTTCCGCTTATAAGCCCTTCTGTCTATTATGTCTGTCATAAACACGGTATTCCTGTTGTCCAAACTGTGCAAAACTATCGCCTATTTTGTGCAAATGGTATATTATTTCGTGAAAATAAAGTTTGTGAAGAATGTTTGGGACATAACAAAACTCGTGCCTTGAGTCATGGATGCTATCGAAATTCACGAATTCAAACTTTTCCACTTATTTTTATGCAACAGTTTCACAAATTGATTGGAACTTGGTCAAGATTTGTGGATATATATATTCCTGCAACTGAATTCTCACGTCAAAAACTTATCGAAGGTGGATTGCCTCCCGAACGTATAGAAGTAAAGCCTAATTTTTTTTTGGATATGCCAGAACCATCCTATAAACATAATAATTATGTTGCCTTTTTTGGCAGACTCTCAATCGAAAAGGGATTGAGAACATTATTAAATGCGTGGAAAAACTTAAATGAAATACCACTAAAAATTGTAGGCGATGGTATTTTAAGGGAAGAAATAGAAAATACTATAAAAAGCATGAATAACCCTAATATTGAATTTTTAGGATTTCGACCTCATGAAGAGTGTTTGGAAATATTAAAATATGCAAAGTTTATGGTGATGCCATCTGAATGGTATGAAGGCTTCCCTATGACGATTAGAGAGGCATTTGCTTGTGGCAAACCTGTTATTGCGTCTCGTATGGGAGCTATGGCAGAGATCGTTACCGATGGCAAAACAGGTTTGTTATTTGAAACAGGGAATCATCATGATCTTGCAGAAAAAGTTAAATGGCTATACGAACATGAAGATCATGTTGTTGATATAGGGAAAAATGCACGTATTGAATTTGAAGAAAAATATACCGCAGAAAAAAACTATGAGATATTAATGAAGATATATGAAAAAGCAATAAGGATGCATAAAAAATAAAATGTCAAAAGAAATCAAAAAAATAAATATGCTTGGTATAGGTATTAGCGAAATAAAAATGGATGATGCCTTGAGAGAAATAGAAGATCATATAATATCTAAAAATCCAATATATGTATGTGTATGTCCAAATCATACAATAATGGAAAGCCAAAAAAATCATATATTGAAAGAAATTGTCAATTCCTCACATATGGCGACTCCTGATGGAATGTCAGTTGTATGGTCAGCCAAAATATTAGGACATAAACAGATTGAGCAAGTATGCGGAACAGACCTTATGATTAGGCTTAGCGCCTTATCAGCAGAAAAAGGCTATACCAATTTCTATTATGGAGGTGCCAAAGGCGTTCCCGAAAAGCTATTTAAAGAACTATCTATTCAATTTCCTAACCTAAAAGTAATAGGAAAATATTCCCCGCCATTTAGCTCTTTAACACTATCAGAAAAAAATGAAGTAATTAGTATGATTAATAATAAGAAACCAGATATATTATGGATTGGTTTAGGGATGCCAAAGCAGGAATTATGGATGGGTGAATATTATGGTAAATTAGATGTTCCTGTTATGATTGGTGTTGGGGCTGCATTTGATTTTCTTTCTGGAAATAAAAAACGGGCACCAAAATGGATGCAAAAATCTGGGTTGGAATGGTTATTTCGCCTTA